>ERZ1034415.1-NODE-1-length-76503-cov-38.869415_pt1 | contig 76503 bp, 69 predicted proteins | sample MGYA00520582_ERZ1034415 | MGnify/ENA primary metagenome ERZ1034415 (study PRJEB33736, sample SAMEA104288483) | Azolla nilotica | place: Sudan | collected 1982 | study: EMG produced TPA metagenomics assembly of the PRJEB19522 data set (Is there foul play in the leaf...
GTGTCTACCAAATCCTTTCCCTTCGTTGTGCTTATCTCAATGGTTTGCTTGCTATTTGAGTCTTTCTGCCAACATCTCGATGCTCCCAAGTAAAATCCCCAGACGATTTCTCAATTGTTGACATTCCCTTCTCCCCAAAGAGAAAATCTCCTCAACCAGATTTATAACATCAAGCTGATTCCATTGTTGATGGAGTAACACATTAACCTATTGTTGAGTCCTAGCATAAAAATCCCTTTCATAAAGATTTTCACCTTCTTGTAACTGTGCTTCTTCAATTTGCGGTGTTTGCATAATCAAACCCTGTTCATGTGTATGATTTTATTATATCGTTCTTGCCTCTACGCTTTTGCTCCTCTGCGACTTTGCGCGAAACAATTATTTGTCCTGAATCTCAGCATAAGCCTGATAAACACCCTTCACATTATACCAATTCAAAAAGATCCGCGCAATTTCCAACGCCAACTGCGGCTTACCCAAATTAATCAACCACTGCAAAAATGGAGCCATAGTTTTTTCATTCAACAACCCATTTAAAGAAAGAACTCCCCACAATAAACGATGAAACCAAGTCATTTGAATCATCATTTTTACTTCCCAAATCGGATGTTTTTGATAAAACAAAACTCCCATCCTTCCCCGTTGAATTTCTTGATCAATTAATTGAGGTATTTTTTGTAAACTAAATGCTGGATGCCAATGATAGCCAACAGCATCAGGACATTTAATCAACTGCAAACCTAAATTCTTTAATCTCACACCTAACTCTAAATCTTCCCACCCATAAAGTTGAAACCCAGTATCAAATAAACCTGCTTTTTCTAACCAATGTTTGGGAATAGCCACATTACCCGTAGCAAAAAAAGCCGCAGAAAAATCTGTGATTTTATAAGGTTCTGAAGTAGAATTTTCAAAATTACAGGTATTAATTACAGCACCATAGGTAAAAAAGCTGTCGCTTCCTAATTTCTCTCTTCCTTGTATTAAAGCATCTGTATGAGCTTTTAAGAAATTAGACAAAACTACCAAATCACTATCAATAAAAATAATCATGTCTCCCAGTGCTTGTTCTACTCCCAAATTTCGCGCTGCAGCAGGTCCAGCATGATCTTGTTCAAAACAACGTACATGAGGAAACTCTTCTTTATGTTGTGCTAACCAGTTCAAAGTTTCATCAGTAGAACCATCATCGACTAAAACCACCTCATAACCTTGAATAACGTTATCATCTCTCAATTGCTGTGACTCCAAAGCACGCAGGCATTTTTGCAAAATCGGTAGGCGATTATAAGTTGGAATTACAATACTAAAAAACACAGTTTCACCCAAAATGCAATTATTTATATTCTTAGAATAAGACAAATATCACCAGGTCATGGTTTCTTTATTTGGAATTGAGAATTTTTAATTAGATGCCTGTTGCATCATTATTAAAATATATACTGTGTAGTCAGATATAATTGTGTAGTCAGATATAATAATGACTCATTGTTTGTTTTCCCAACTGGAGAAACTGATGGGTCGCGCCAAAAAGGTTGTCTTAGCATATTCTGGTGGAGTTGATACTTCTATTTGTATACCCTACTTGAAAAAAGAGTGGGGAGTTGAAGAGGTAATTACCCTAGCAGCAGATTTAGGTCAGGGAGATGAATTAGAACCAGTGCGAGAAAAAGCTCTCAAATCTGGTGCAAGTGAATCCCTGGTAGCAGATGTCAAAAGGAGTTTCGTGACAGAGTATGCATTTCCGGCAATTCAAGCCAATGCTCTGTATGAAAATCGCTATCCTCTAGGAACAGCCCTAGCTAGACCGTTAATTGCTAAGATTCTGGTAGAAACAGCTCAAAAATACGGTGCTGATGCGATCGCTCACGGTTGCACAGGTAAAGGTAACGACCAAGTACGTTTTGATGTTTCCTGTACAACCCTCAATCCCAATCTGAAAATTCTCGCCCCAGCTAGAGAATGGGGAATGAGTCGAGAACAAACCATAGCTTATGGTGAACAATTTGGTATTCCTGCACCCGTGAAAAAATCCTCTCCCTACAGTATAGATAAAAACTTGCTTGGTCGCAGTATTGAAGCTGGTACGTTGGAAGATCCAGCAAATGAGCCACCAGAAGAAATCTATGAAATGACCAAAGCCATAGCAGATACTCCTAACGAACCAGAATATCTAGAAGTTGGCTTCCAAAAAGGTATTCCTACCACCATCAACGGTACATCCAAAAACCCTGTTGAATTAATTGAACAACTCAATCAAATCATAGGAAATCACGGTATTGGGAGGATTGACATCATTGAAAACCGCCTAGTAGGTATCAAATCACGGGAAATCTACGAATCACCTGCAATGGTAGTTCTCATAAACGCCCACCGCGATTTAGAAAGCCTGACCTTAACAGCAGATGTTACTCAATATAAACGGGGCATTGAAGAAACTTACACCAAAATTGTATACAATGGACTTTGGTACAGCCCTCTCAAAGCTGCCTTAGATGCCTTTATTCAACAAACACAAGAGCAAGTTTCTGGTGTTGTGCGGTTAAAACTTTTCAAAGGTAACGCGACCATAGTTGGTCGCTGGAGTGATAATTCCCTTTACACTCCTGATTTAGCAACCTACGGAGCAGAAGATCAATTCGATCACAAAGCTGCAGAAGGGTTTATCTACGTTTGGGGTCTACCTACCCGTATTTGGGCGCAGAGCAACAAATAAAAAGCAGGGGACTAGGGAGAATATTTTTCTCCCTAGTCCCCAGTACCCAGTCCCTAGTCCCCTGTTTGATGCTTAACTTGGCGGGATTCCCACCAAATAGGCACAACAATCACAGCCACTAGAATAAGTAACGCCAAAATAGCAAATTGACTTACCCAAGCAACTAATTGTTCTAGGGAAACAATTCTGCCAGCAAAGAAAGCTAACGTCACCATTACACCAGCCCAGGCAGTTGCCCCTGCTAAATTATATACCAAGAATTTCCCAAAGGGCATTTCAGCTATACCAGCAAGTGGCGATGCAAAAATCCTCAGTAAGGCGAAAAAGCGACCAAAAAATACAGCCTTAGCAGCATTTTCACTAAATTGATCTTTAATACTTAATAGTCGTGCTTCAGATATGCGGAATATCTTTCCAACTTGTAGCAGGAAAGGCCAACCACCAACCCTACCAATCCAATAACCGCAATTACCGCCAATTACAGCACCTGTAACAGCGTCACCCAGAACAAGCCAGTAATTAAGTTCATCACTACCAGCTAAGAAACCACCTACTAGAGTCACGGTTTCACCGGGAAGAGGAATGCCCAAATTCTCTAGCAAAATTCCCAAAAAAATTGCCCAATAGCCGTAAGATTGAGCAAAATCTTGGATGTTTTCTAGTGAAATTAGCTCAAAAGACATCCAGCACCGCCGACTTTACAAATTTTTACGTTTAGTATATCTTGGCTTGTTTATGGTGAGAGTGTCAATCAAAATGCGACAAAAAATCATTTGTTTTCTGTTTGATCTGCAAAACTCAGATTTTCTTATGAAAAAGTCATAAAAATATATAAAAGTATATAAAAGTTATAAAAATTTCAGAATAGTTAAATTCCCTACCGAAACACTGAAGCATTAATGCTTATACTGGAGTTATCTATCAGAAATTATACGTTGTCATTTCTGTATCAGATCGTATCAACTATAATTGCATTAAGTCCCGAAGAATCGGGTGAAAACAGTAATTACACTGTTAAAACTTAATCAGTAGTGATGTAATATCCCTTCTTTTAAGGTTTCAAAGGTTTCAAATGCCCAGTTCAACTACCTAGTTAAATTTATGACTCTTACACAAGAACGCCAGGTTATTTTGTTCAAACCACAAGCAAGTATAGACTTAGAAGTTGCTACGGCCTTGAGCAAAGAGATGGCTGGAGTAACCCCCCTCTCTAACCAGCTTTGGGTTATTGATCTAGCAGAAGTTGATTTTATGGATAGTTCTGGTTTAGTTCCTCTTGTCCAAGCACTAAAAACGGTGCGTCAAATAGGTTGTCGTTTGGTTCTTTGCAATGTGCATGCTCCTGTAAGATTAATTTTGGAACTTACTCATCTAGATTCAGTGTTTGAGATAGTTAACAATTACGAAGATATATTGTCTAGCATCAATGAGCAAAGTCTCGTAAAAGCAGGCTAAAGCTCGATTTTTCTCAGAAAAAATTAGCCAGGTTAAACAACATCTTTGATTTTTTCACTTTGTTAGCAAATTACCCAATATGATTACCGTTTAAGTCCTCAATCTAGGAAGCTAAATCTCTATTTAACCTAAAAAATCCCTAGTAACACAAGGCGGAATTCAAATTCAAAATGACTATGATGTCAGGTTTTCAACAGTTTCAAATGGGTGGTTTATTTACTCCGTGCCGTACTAGGTTAACTAGAGGTTTAGCAACTAGGTTTTAAAAATGCAACTAACAACATTCAAAATTAAAACAATTAAAAATTGTTTGCGTCACGGATACAAAATATCATTTCAAACCTCTTGTTCCCTGTCGTAAATTTACGCATTTTGAGGAGCAGATATACTGCTTTGTCCAGATATAGAACTAGAGAAATTTGGTAAGTCTATACCACTATGACTTGCGTGCCGTGTCTTTAGTGCTAACCGATAACTTACACTTTGTAGTTCAGCTTGTAGTTGGCGATTTTCTCGCTGTAGTATTGCTACTTTATCTCTCACTGGAGTCATCCTCTCCTCAAATTTCCGACGGTAAATTTGCGGTAATTCTTGGACTACTTGCTCCAACATGCGACTACGATCAGTGAGTTCTTGAACTGATTGTCGCAATTGGTGAATTTCCGAGTCACGAGATGTAATTTCCTCTTGATAGAAAGTTACTTGCTGTTCGATAGCTTGAAGTTGTTCTCTTAAAGCTTCTAATTGACTTAAATCGCACTCGGTTTCAGGCCGTTGAGGGATAAAATGGGTATTTCCCTTTACCAGACGGAACAGTTCTTGAGATAACTGTTGCACTAATTGGTCTCTAAGTTGCAACTCTTGACGCAACTGGGATACTTCAGTTGATAGAGCTTGGATATTGGGGGTGTCAGATTGGCTCACAGTGGCTTACATCTCTTAAGTATGATTGCGATAATAGTCTGTAAAATAAATTCACGATTTATGCTGAACTGTTTTTTCCTATACATGATAAGTTAGGGGAAAAACACTTACTGCACTATTTTATGAAAAAAATACCGCAATTAAGAGAAATTGACAACTGTTCAAATATGCAAATTTATCTAAAATTACTGATATTTGGCGTTTGAAGTCTTAAATATTACTGTATAGCAAGCAATATATCTATGATAGAAAAAATATTGGTAGGCTTTTAGTGAGGAATTATTCAGGAATTCCCCACTTAGCAGCTTTTAGGCTGTTACAGCTTCTTTAGCTGTTTTATCTTCACGCACTACTTGCTTAGTTGTCATGTAGCGAATTACTTCTTCACTGAGTCTCATGGCACGTTCTACGGGTGCGATCGCAGTTGCTGGGGCTGTATAATTAAATTGGATGTAGATGCCGTCACGATGCCGACTGATTTCATAAGCAAGACGACGTTTACCGCGATTTTGAATTTCGATATTCTGAGCGCCTTGCTCAGTTAATAAGTTCTGATATTTAGCAACAGCCTGCTCTACTTGCTCATCTCCCAAATCAGGACGGAAAATGTACATTGTCTCGTAAACGGTCGTCATATATTTCTAGTCACCTTATGGACAAAAAGGCTGCTGATGCTAATGTATACAGGTATTATCTCAACACTGCTGGTACAAGTTAACATCTGAAGCAACAAGGAATACTATATTAACACAATTAACAGCAAGATAAACTTTTATGCTAGTTTTAATCCCTGGAGTTCTGGAGTTAAACGTCTTTAACTCTGGCCTCTAACGTAGTTCCCAAGGTACTTAATCTGGTCAGATGAGGGGTTTTCAAGCTCCCGCCTTTAGGCTTGAGGTGTTTGATGGAATTTTTAGCATTTATCCTATAATCTTACCAGTTTTCAATTTAAATCATTAAGCCAAATCAACCGAAATTTGGATCTTTTAAGGATATTTATCAAGGTTATGGCGCAACGCTATGTGCGAGTTCAGAGTCAAGAAGGCAAAATTTACTATGGGTTGCTCCAACTATCATTCAACGTGGAAGTTTTAGATGCTCCACCTTGGTTGGATGGTCAAGCCAGCGATTTAATTTTGGAACCAGACAAATACCAAATTCTGGCTCCTTGTTCTCCTTCCAAAATTGTGGCGGTAGGTAAGAATTATGCTGACCATGCAGTAGAGATGGGAACTTCTGTACCTGCTGAACCATTGATATTCTTCAAACCGCCTACATCTTTAATCGCTTCGGAAAGAGAAATTAAGTATCCTCCGCAGTCGCAAAGAGTAGACTATGAAGGCGAGTTAGCATTGGTAATAGGTGATCGCACCTGTGACTGTACACCAGAAGAAGCCCAAAGCAAAATTTGGGGTTACACCATAGCCAATGATGTCACAGCCAGGGATTTACAAAAAAAAGATGCTCAATGGACACGAGCCAAAGGTTTTGATACATTCTGTCCTTTAGGCCCTTGGATTGTCCGAGAATTAAATCCAGGAGCCAGATTGCAGACCTTTTTAAATGACGACTCCCATCCAGTCCAATCTGCCTATATTGATCAGATGGTTTTCTCACCAGATTTTTTAGTGTCTTATATTAGTCAAGTGATGACACTATTACCTGGGGATGTGGTGCTAACAGGTACACCATTTGGTGTGGGTCCATTAAACGTAGGCGATCTCGTTCGAGTAGAAATAGAAGGTATTGGTCGCCTAGAAAATAGTGTGATAAACCGTTAACCTCTAACGCACTTGCAGATAAACAGCATCAGAAATTGCTGGAATTTCCGCATAGCGTCCCATCAGAGACTGGAACACAGAATAAACAACAGATGCCACAATACCTAAAAATATAGTATTGGCTAGAGTTTCTATGGCAAAACCAGTACCAGGAATCGGAGTTAAAATTCGCAGTAGGATGGAACATAAAAATATCACAATATCTAAAAGAATTGCCTGCATTGTGTTAAAACGAATGAAATGACTGACTTTTTCGTTTCTCACCACCAAGATGAACAAGGCAAAAAACAGAATTATTTGACCAATTTGCCCTATACCAGCGTAAATTTTTTGCACTGGTTGCAGTGGTAGAAGCAGTATTGCCAATACAGGAAACTGTTGAAGCAAAGAGCTACTAAAGAGCAGACTGTCAATTAAAGGTAGCAAATACGGCAAACAGGCGAAAATTCGGTCACGAACAGTTGTTGATCCGCGCCAAGACATAGTAAATTCTCCTATGGCTAAATTTCAATAGCTATTTGACCATAGGATAACGCAATTGCTTGATATTGCTAGAAAATTAGATTACTTTATATGGGCAATCCTAAAACCCATCATACACTCATACTGTTCTGACCGCTGTTCAGCAAATTTGCGAATAGCTTGACCACAGCGAAGTTGACCCCCATACCACCGAGGCTCTCCACTGTTACTAGCCAACACACAAGATTGGCAAACCTGCTCAGGAGCAAATATTTGATCATCCATTAAAATGACTAGCATGCAAATACCTCCTCTAAGTCCTCATTTCTGCCCACATTTGATCCCAGGGACGATATGAGTATATGCGGCAAGGAAGTTTTCAAGCTGTGTGCTATCTAAACTTTGTCAATTTTGGTAATTTTCTGTGGACAAGAAAGCCAAGAAATCCACCTCCATTGATATTTTTAGCATCAAGCTAGAAACGTAGCCAATAGCAAATTTTTGCTAAATCCACCTTGATTCATTGTATATGATATTTTTTAGATATTTATTGTTGTTAGTCAAAATTAATACTGAGATTTTCATAATTGGTTATTTACAGGCAGAATATCAAGAACTAGTATCTGGTCTATGATTTAAATCACAAAATATAGTCAAATATATTCAGATATAATCAATTGTGTTATACTAAGCAATACCGTCGCCAAAATACGAGGGTGAGTTGATGATGCTTTAACCATTAACTCCCATTTCTTTGAGGCTTGGCAAACACAATCAGTCTTAAAAATTCCTTCCAGGTTTCCTACAAGGGTTTTTTAACGTATTAACTGCAGTATAAGGGTTTGAGATTCCAAACTACCTTTTGAGCAAAAAGCTTATGTGTGTTTAATTCTGCCGATTTTGCCAAAATTTTTGTAGCCTTTTATTTTGGCTAAGGTCTTGACTAAGAGACTGAAATTATCTGAACTATGCGAAATCGAAAGGAATAAGTTACCAGACTGCCTGGAGAATGTAGAAAAGTGAAGAACTGAAAGCTTCCCAACTACCAAGAGGTACAGTAATTGTAGACACAGACAAAACTGTTGAAGGCGTAGTTATCTATGCTCGTGTTTCTAGCGCAGAAAACAAATGTAACCTTGATAGCCAAACAGCAAAGATTGAAAAAACATTGTGAAGCTAAAGGTTATCAAATTACAGGAATTGTCCAATAAGTAGGGAGTGGAGTAAACGATAATCGAAAAAAACTAATAACATTATTAAATCAAGACAACTATCATCGGATAGTGGTAGAACACAAAGACCGTTTAATTAGAATAGGTTTAAATTATCTAAAAGTCTTACTGAATAAACAAGGCAAAGATATTGACGTAGTAAATCTTGCCGAAGAGGAAACAGAAGATATCTTAACAGAAGATATCTTAAAGGATTTTGTGTCAATCATTACTAGTTTTTGTGCAAGAATTTACGGTTCACATCGGAGAGAACAAAAAACAGAGTGTATTGTTAGATGCCTGGAGTCAGAATCCGATTAGTAGAAAGACACATAATTAAAAATAGGTAACACTCTCTTTAACAGTGTTACCTATTTTTGTCGTCAAGCATTCACAAACAGCTTGCTGATACATGAAAATGCTGATACATGAAAATATTGATTAGCTTGGTGTTGAATAATGAAGTTAAGAGTCAAGAAAATTAAAATAAGAGTTATAACACAGTTAATACTGTACTGAGAAAATCTCAGATTTCACCAATTTCTACAAGGATAAATAATGTGAATAAGAACAACTCAGACCTACTCAAATCCGCTGATTCTGCTGTTAGCGAGTTAATTAACCAAGAACTACAGCGTCAACGTGAGCACTTAGAATTAATTGCCAGTGAAAACTTCACGTCGGGTGCTGTATTAGCGGCTCAAGGTTCTGTGTTAACCAATAAGTATGCAGAAGGTTTACCAGGTAAACGCTATTATGGCGGTTGTGAATTCGTTGACAAAATTGAGCAAATAGCTATTGACAGAGCTAAACAGTTATTTGGTGCTGCTCATGCCAACGTTCAACCCCATTCTGGCGCACAAGCTAACTTTGCTGTGTTTCTAACTTTGTTAGAACCAGGGGACACAATTATGGGCATGGATTTGTCACACGGTGGACACCTGACCCATGGTTCACCAGTTAATATTTCCGGTAAGTGGTTTAAAGTACGTCACTATGGGGTGAGTAGGGAAACAGAACAACTGGACTATGACCAAATCCGTGATTTAGCCCTGAAAGAACGTCCTAGGCTGTTAATTTGTGGTTATTCAGCTTATCCCCGGATTATAGACTTTGAAAAATTCCGCAGCATTGCTAATGACATAGGTGCTTACCTACTTGCAGATATTGCTCATGTTGCTGGCTTAGTGGCTACAGGACATCATCCCAACCCGCTTCCTTATTGTGATGTAGTAACAACAACAACTCACAAAACTTTACGGGGTCCCAGAGGAGGTTTGATTTTAACCCGTGATGCAGAACTGGGTAAAAAGCTGGATAAATCAGTTTTCCCTGGCACTCAAGGAGGGCCATTAGAACACGTTATTTCTGGTAAAGCAGTAGCTTTTGGTGAAGCTCTCAAGCCAGAGTTTACAACCTATTCTGGTCAAGTAGTTGAAAATGCTCGCGCTTTGGCTACCCAACTACAAAATAGGGGGTTAAAGCTAGTATCAGATGGTACTGATAATCATTTAATACTAATAGATTTACGTTCTATCGGCATGACCGGTAAGAAAGCTGATCAGTTAGTTAGCGGTGTGAATATTACTGCTAATAAAAATACTATACCTTTCGATCCAGAATCACCATTTGTTACCAGTGGTCTGAGACTAGGTTCACCGGCAATGACAACAAGGGGTTTAGGTGCAACAGAATTTAGGGAAATTGGTGATATTATTAGTGATCGCTTACTTGACCCAGATTCAGATAAAGTAGCCAAGGATTGTAGGCAACGAGTAGCATCATTGTGCGATCGCTTCCCCTTGTATCCTCATTTAGAAATTCCCCAGCCAGTTCTAGCCTAGGCGATTTTAGAATTTAGATTTGGGATTTTGAATTATTATCTCAGATCTAAATTCTAAAACCAATGTCTAAAATATTCTGATCAGCATCAATATTCTGATGCTGATCAGAATATTTAAATGTCCCGAATGTTGTACATATAGATAGAAATGCTCTCACACAAATTTTCTCATAACAACTACTTATTGAAAAATACCGATGCCTGCTCAGATTTATCATCTGATTGCCTTCCTTATAGCCACCATAGTCGTTATCTGGACTATACCCGATGTCAAAAAAATTGGCATCAAAAGCGGACATTTAGATAAACCTGGAGGCAGAAAAGTTCATCAACATCCTATGGTACGCCTGGGAGGAGTTTCTATCTTTGCCAGTACATTCATATCCCTGTTAATTGTCTGGTGGTTGGGGGGTTTCGCAAATATGCCACCTGATAAAGAATGGCAAATTTGGGGTGTCATACTAGGTGGTGTAGGCTTTTTTCTCATTGGTGTAACAGACGATTTATTAAACCTATCCCCCTTAGTACGTCTGTTGATACAAGTAATTGTGGCAGCTGGTGCATGGAAAGCAGGAGTCAGGATAGATTTTGTTACCATTGCCACAATCGGCATAGTTAATTTACACTGGCTGAGTTTACCGATTACAGTAATTTGGCTAGTAGGAATGGTAAATGCTATCAACTGGATTTATGGTTTAGACGGACTAGCTGCTGGAGTAACTGGAATTGCCTCTGTAGTCATGCTCTTCGTGTCCTTATTTATGCATCAACCAGCTGCAGCCTTAATTGCAGCTGCCTTAGCTGGTGCAGCATTAGGATTTCTCCGCTATAACTTCAACCCAGCCCAAATATTTATGGGTGATGGTGCTTCCTATTTTATGGGATTCACCTTAGCCGCTGTGGGTGTAATTGGGTTAGTTAAAGTTCCAGCTTTTACAGCTGTCATATTGCCATATTTGATTTTGGCAGTACCAATTGTTGATATGTCAGCTGTCATTTTAACCTGACTACGCCGGGGTAAATTACCTTGGGTAGCTGATGGACACAGCCATTTACATCATCTTTAAGAGTAGGTTTGTCCCATAGATTAACAGTGTTGTTTATTTATTCTTTAACTCTGTGGGTAGGTAGTTTAGCATTAGCCATTGCCCGCATTCCCAATGGTATGACTTACACCTGTGCTTCTACCTCGTTATTAAGCCTTGCCATCTGGCGAGTTTGGAAACTGTCTCGACAATGTTAATTTTGGTCATTAGTCATTAGTTAATAATTAGGAAAGTTACTTCCCCATCACCCTCATCACCCCCAGCCCCCAATCCCATGAGTGCAGAAATTATTTGTGTCGGTACTGAATTGCTACTAGGAGATATCCTTAACAGCAATGCCAAATTTCTTGCCCAGCAGTTAGCACAACTAGGAATTCCGCACTACTATCAAACAGTAGTTGGGGATAATCGCGAACGAATTAAGCAAGTTATCGAAATTGCTGCTTCCAGAGTGCAAATTCTCATTTTTACTGGTGGTCTTGGCCCTACACCCGATGACCTCACCTGTGAAACTATTGCTGATTTTTTTGGTGTTCCTTTGGTTGAAAACGCCGAAATTATTGAGGATATAAGTGATAAATTTACCCAACGTGGTCGGGTAATCTCTCCTAGTAACCGTAAAGAAGCATTAATTCCCCAAGGTGCAGAAATTTTACCCAACCCTACAGGAACAGCACCAGGTATTATTTGGCAACCCCGACCTGGATTAACAATTTTTACCTTCCCTGGTGTTCCCAGCGAAATGCACCGAATGTGGTCAGAAACGGCAGTACCTTTTCTGAAAAGTCAAGGTTGGGGCAAGGAAATTATTTACAGTCGGAGTTTAAAATTTTGGGGTATTGGTGAATCTGTTTTAGCAGAAAAGGTATCTGCTTATCTGAATTTACCTAACCCGACAGTAGCTCCTTATGCGGGTAATGGAGAAGTCAGGCTGCGAATTTCTGCTAAGGCATCTGACTCAACAGCCTCAGCAGATTTAATTTCACCAATTGAAAAACAACTTCGGGAAATAGGTGGATTAGATTATTACGGTGCTGATGATGATACTTTAGCTTCTGTTCTTGGTGAGTTATTGCGGTCATCAGGGGAAACTTTATCAGTGGCAGAATCTTGCACTGGTGGTGGACTGGGGCAAATGTTGACGGAAATTTCTGGTAGTTCTGATTATTTTTTGGGTGGAGTAATTTCTTATGACAATTCGGTAAAAGTTGGTTTATTGGGAGTTAACCCAGAAGATTTAGATAAGTTTGGGGCAGTAAGTGCTACTGTAGCAGAACAAATGGCTGTGGGTGTAAAAGCTCGTCTCTCAAGCACTTGGGGATTAAGTATTACGGGTATTGCTGGTCCGACTGGGGGAAATGTGGCAAAACCAGTGGGGTTAGTATATATTGGTTTAGCTGGCTCAGGAGATGAAGTGAAAAGTTATGAGTGCAGATTTGGGGCAATGTGGCATCGATCTTTTATTCGTTATCTGAGTGCCTGTCAGGCTTTGGATAATTTGCGACGTAGTTTATTGAAGCGTTAGGATAGAGTTGGTGATAATTCTAAGTCTCTAACAGTACAGTAGAAGCTAATTTGACCTTGTTCTCTGGATAATAAGTAGTATAATCGCTAATTGTTAGGTCTTCAAATATCATGATGTTAAAAAAATGATAAGGAAACTTTTTCAGATAGTTTGATTCTGATATATATAGAACAAGTTTATCAAAAAGTGTATTTTCTTACTCACAAGAATTTTTCATCATGCCTTTTTATCTACTTTACTCGACTAAATGCCTGAAAACTTTATTTTCTCTATATACTCTCTCACTAGCTCTGCAAATAAATCTATGTATTGATAAAAGTGATTTTCCTTAGTCATTTTTAAAGAATCAATTTTCCCGGAACAGGTATTTACCCTGTGGTCAGTTACAATATCAGCGTTTGATAACAGGTGATATAAAATTAACCAAATGAACAACTAGCGATTGAGGAAAAATATTTCGTGGTTAATTGTTGTCAATCTTACCTACCTGTAAGCATAAAAATTTTCTGCAGGAAACTACACTCATGGCATTCTGGCCGAAAAAGTCAACAACTTCTAATCCTACAGCATCGCCAACTCAGGAATTTGAAGATAATACTAACGTACTAAAAACAGGCACTAAACCAATTAGTGACAGCAAAGAAATTTATAAGGAGAAAAAATTTACAACACCGGGGTTATCTGCCATAAACTTATCTGATACTGCTGAAAATAATGAAAACTCTATTACAGAATCATTTAAGGTATCAATAATAACGGAATTTTTTCCGCCAGACTATGCGGCTACTGGACAGTTGATTGAAGAACTGGTAAAACAGTTAGAGCAACAAGGGGTAAATATTGAGGTATTTACAGGGCAACCAGGGTATGCTTTTTCGACCGCAAATGCACCGTCAGTTGAGGAAGAAGGTGCTATTCGTATTCGGCGATCACGCTCTACCCAAGTTTGGTCGGGAAGGATTCGTGGCAAAGCAGTAAATGGTGTCCTATTTACATTGCGTGCTTTTCTTCATATTATCAGAAACTTCCGTCGGCATAATGTATTTCTAGTAACATCTGCGCCACCTTTTTTACCAATTGCAGGATATTTAGCACACCTGTGTTTGAAAATTTCTTACGTTTGTTTAATCTATGATCTTTATCCTGATATTGCGATCGCCTTGGAAGTAATCAAAAGAAATCATTGGCTGGCAGGGTTTTGGCGGCAACTGAACAGAATGATTTGGCGTACATCCAAGGGGATTGTTGTTCTCAGTCCTGATATGAAAAAGAGAGTAATAGCAATCTGTCCAGAAGTAGCAGATAAAGTATCTGTGATTCATAGTTGGGGAGATCCTGACTTAATTGTCCCCATTGCTAAAGAAATAAATTGGTTTGCCGAGGAGCATAATTTAGTCAACAAATTCACTGTCCTCTATTCTGGTAATATGGGCAGGTGTCACGACATGGACACCATTCTGGAAACTGCCAAGCAACTACGAAACGAACCTATTCAGTTTGTTTGCATTGGTAGTGGAGCAAAACGAAAAAGTTTCATAGAAGCGGTAAATAAATCAGGAGTAACCAATTTTTTATTTCTACCTTATCAAGACAAACAGGTACTCCCTTACTCCCTGACAGCTTGCGACCTCTCCTTAGTAAGTGTAGAGGCTGGGATGGAAAGTCTTGTTGCTCCCAGCAAGCTTTACCCAGCATTAGCAGCTGGAAGGCCAATAGCAGCGATTTGTTCGAAATGTTCTTATTTGCGACAACTCATTGCTGAAGGCAACTGTGGAGTGTGTGTAGAGAATGGAGATAGTCTTGCTCTAGCTGAATTTATCCGTTTGCTGAATAGCGATCGCCAATTAGCAGAACTTATGGGCAAAGCATCACGGCAGTATTTGCAGTCAAATTTTACGCCGCAAATCATAGCCAAAGAATATTTCCGGGTTTTAGAAAGATCACATTTGTAGTCCATTGGCATAGTGCAGCCAATAAACTACAAATGTGCTAACATATCCAACTAATTAACTGCTAACATATCCAACTAATTAACTAAACTTAGTTTTTCCAATTTAATAGCTCAACTTTTAAATTAGGAGCAGGGCTTTGATGGTCTTGTTGATCTCAGTCCTTCTAACGCAACCTTCTTGTGATATTTTTATATCAAACTTATAGGGAGGCCGAAGTGCAGAGAAGGTGTGACCGAAATCGGAATCGTTCTAAACGGCGAGCTATTTATTGTCCACTACATAGCTCCTACATGGACAGCATGAGTCAAAAATACAGCTTATTTGCTGAACGTGCAGGACAATTACAAGAGAGAGGCATAACACGAAAAGAAGCCCTGATATTAGTAGCGGCTAAAACCGCAGTTCCTTTAGAGGGAGAGTGGTTAGAAGCTTTTTGGTGTCAAGATTGCCAGGCAACCAAATGGTATCACATCCGTAAACGTGAATCAGTATATCAGTTGTCATTAGCACCAGCGGAACTTTGGGAGCAAGCAACAGGAGTTATTAATCCCCATAGAAACCCCTCTGTAGGAGAGTTTACCTTCAGGCAATCACAAGTTATTGCTGGTAACAGCATAAAAGATTTTTGGGTGATTGACTAAGGATTATGAGAATTTAAACCAGTCTATTGAGCTTAGCAGCAAGAAAATTTCTGATATGAAGGACACAATTTCCCAGCCAGAATTAATAATTGAAGCCGGAAGAACCGAATGGCAATACTGGAAAGACCTCTGGCGCTATCGGGAATTATTTTATTTCCTTGCATGGCGAGATATTTTAGTTCGGTACAAGCAAACAAGCATTGGCATTGCTTGGGCGTTAATTCGTCCGTTTTTAACGATGTTGGTATTTACAGTTGTGTTTGGGCGATTAGCAAAATTGCCATCTCAGGGTGAGCCTTATCCTATCCTTGTTTTTTCTGCAATGTTACCTTGGCAGTTTTTCGCCAATTCCCTCTCAGAATGCAGCACCAGTTTGATTACCAATTCCAACCTAATTTCCAAAGTCTATTTTCCCAGATTAGTAGTACCTACAAGTGCGGTAGTAGTTAGCTTTATAGACTTTATGATTTCTGGAATAATCTTAATTGCATTAATGGCCTGGTACAACTTCGTCCCCAGTTGGAGAATTTTGTCCCTACCCTTATTTATTAGTATTGCCTTTGCTGCTTCAATGGGAGCAGGATTATGGTTTGCTTCCTTGAATGTTCAATATCGAGATTTCCGTTATATTGTGCCGTTTATTTTGCAGTTTGGTTTGTACATCTCACCAGTAGGGTTTAGTAGCAGCCTTGTTCCTGAACAGTGGCGGTTAATTTACTCATTAAACCCAATGGTAGGGGTAATTGATGGTTTCCGTTGGGCAATTTTAGGTGGTGATTCAAATTTCTATATACCAGGGTTTATTCTCTCTTTGATTCTTGTATTTCAACTATTGTTGAGTGGTATTTGGTATTTCCGCAAGATGGAAAGGAAGTTCGCAGACGTAATTTAGATTTTCTGTCAGAAAATATGAAAATATATTATTGAACATCAGCAACAGAAACACTCTTCTCTAAGAATTTTGTTGAAAAGTTATGCCGAACTTCCCCCATTGATCCCCATCCCTAAGGCTCTGTTCTGAGAACAGAACTTTAAAGGCTTGTTTAGTATAAACGATTGTATCAATGAGAAATTAAGTTTTTCATAAGTTTTTTATACGTATTGATTGATGGTTCCTGAGAACCAGCTTTAAAGCCTGAATTTCAGTAACTTAAGATATAAAAACATTGAGCAAAAAGTTTCATATTTTATATTGAGCAAAAAGTTTCATATTTTATGTAGCAATGCTGCTGTATCTTGAGCTTGTTTAGAATTGAATCATGTAAATTATTTGTAATTCTTCAGAGAAGCATTAATTGTGAGTATAGTTAATGTTTCTCTCCACAAAATTTTTACCTATGTCAGACACAGTTATTCGCATTGAAAACTTAAGTAAAAAATATATTATTGGTCATCAGCAAGAGGAAAGGTATACTGTCCTACGCGATGTGATAGCTAATCAGATTAAATCTCTTGCTAGTTTAATCAAACCTAAAGCCAAAACCGAAAATCCTAACTTTGAAGAATTTTGGGCGTTAAAGGATGTCTCTTTTGAGATTAAACAAGGTGACAGAGTTGGAATTATTGGACGTAACGGAGCTGGAAAATCAACGCTATTAAAGATTTTAAGTAGAATTATAGAACCTACCCACGGATCCCTTAATATTAAGGGAAGAATTGCTAGTTTATTGGAGGTAGGTACTGGTTTTCATCCAGAATTGACAGGAAGAGAGAATATTTATCTTAATGGTGCAATTTTGGGGATGAGTAAGGCAGAGATTAAACGAAAATTTGATGAGATTGTTGCTTTTTCTGAAGTGGAAAAATTTTTAGATACACCAGTGAAGCGTTATTCATCAGGAATGTATGTAAGACTGGCTTTTGCAGTAGCAGCACATTTAGAACCAGAGATTTTAATCGTAGATGAAGTATTAGCAGTGGGTGATGCTGCTTTTCAGCAAAAGTGTTTGGGGAAAATGGAGGATGTAGGAAAGGAGGGGAGAACAGTTTTATTTGTTAGTCATAATATGGCGACAGTTAAACAATTGTGTAATTGTGCATTTTTATTGTATAAAGGCAACTTAATTTTTCAAGGTAATCCTCATGAAACCATATCACAGTATATGCAAAAATATACTCAGGAAAAATATTTTCATCAGCCAAATTTTTATCATCATATAAAAGGTGATTCTAGAGCGGAAATAGAAAAAATTACCATAAATAATCTACACAATTCTGATATTGTTTTATCTATTTTCGAGAAAGTCAAGATATCTTTTAAATATAAAATTAACAAACCAATAGATGAATTAGATTTTTTCGTGCTTATCTACAACTTAGAAGATGGACAAGTACAAATTAGTCTATTCCAAAGAGATTCCCTCAGTAATATTCAACCATCATCGAATTATGGAATAATAAGTGTAGAATTTATTAATCCCTTAATGCCTGGTAAATATACAATATCGGCAGGTATTTTTGATAAAAATAAATGCTTTGTTGACTGGGTAGAATTTGCCGAATCATTTTACGTAGAATCAGCATTTATAAATGGTATTAAATATGATCAACGCTTAGGAAAAATAAGTATTCAAGGCACTTGGTATGCTGAGTAAAAGGATTAGAGAATTTGTCATACCAATCAGAGTAAAATTTTTCCAAAAAATTAATGACTATTTGCTAGAAAGTCAAAAATACACTTTGATGCAGCAGTTAAAAAGTCATGGTGAAGGATGCCATATTTACGTGCCATTGTATATTAGCAAGCCCAGTAATCTGGAAATTGGTAACTACGTCTCACTAGGCACATATGTACATATGTGGTCTGAAGGGGGAATTAAAATAGGCCATCGCGTATTGATTGGTTCTCACACAGCTATTACTTCAGTTACCCATGACTATCAACAAGAGGATATGCGTAAGAACACCATCCGCAAGCAAGTAGTGATAGAGGATGATGTTTGGATAGGTACGCATTCAGTAATTTTGCCAGGTATAACTATTGGCAGAGGATCTGTCATAGGTGCTAATTCAGTAGTCACCAAAGATGTTGAAGCATATTCAATAGTTTTTGGTAGCCCTGCAAAACACTCTAAATATAGAGATATACCAGAACAACCAGAAATATGAGCTTGGATTATTTGTCTTCACATTCATTGCATAAATCAGATTGGCCTTGGACTAATCAGCACCAAGATTGCATATCCAAAACAGCAAATATTTCTACATACCCTCGCATTAGTATTATCACACCCAGCTATAATCAAGGGATATTTATTGAGGAAACGATTCGTTCAGTATTACTCCAAGGTTATCCTAACCTAGAATATATAATTATTGATGGTGGTAGTACAGATAAAACCATTGATATTATCAATAAATATGAACCTTGGATATATTATTGGGTAAGTGAACCTGATAACGGTCAGACTCATGCTATTAATAAAGGACTTGCCAAAGCCACTGGTGATATCATTGCTTATATCAACAGTGATGACTATTACTTGCCAGGAACACTGTTAAAGGTGGCTGAACATTTTCACCAATTTCCTGATACTGACTTACTGCACGGAGTCTGTCGTTATGTGAACCAACAAGGGGAAAAAATCGGTGAACAATTTGGCGATATACAAACTTTAGAAGAAGTTTTAGATTTGTGGGATGTATGGTGGAAAAAACGCCAGTTTGTGCAACCAGAAGTTTTTTGGACAAGACGCATTACAGAGAAAATTGGTCTCTTAAGAGAAGAACTTAACTTTGTCATGGATTATGACTACTGGTGCAGAATTATTCAAGCTGGTGGACTCGTCAGGAAAATAGATTCTGAATTATCTTGTTTTCGATTTACTGAGCATCAAAAATCAAATCAGAATTTAAAAGTAGCGGAAGAATTACTTCATCTTATACAACCACAGCTTTGGAGTAGTTCCACCAGAATTTCGCTTCAAAAGCGATGCTTATTACAGGGTAACTGGTTGTACCAAGCTGTATTCTTGGAACAAGTTAAAATGTCTATTCAATCAAATGATAGGAAACAGAAGAGATATGCAAAGCTATTAAAAATTATTTTAACTCGTCCTCAAATTTTATTGAGTTCAGGATTTGTCAACAGGATAAAGTTTTTTTTCAAAAAAAATGTTCACTGGATTGAATAATTTCTATTACCTAATCTAATAATGAGAGAAATTTAAAAAATGGAGTTAAATGATGAAATTATTTAAAATACCTATCGGTTCGGTTACTATTATCTTAAGTTTATTCAATTTCTGAGTGAGTTAGGTGTTTTTTATGGTAAAGTGAAGCAACCTATTAATTAATTTATTTTGTTAAATACATAAAATATAAATATATATAATGAAAATTGCTGTTTTTGGCTACTATAATGCTCTTAATGCTGGAGACGACCGCATTCAATACTGTATTACTAAATTATTCCAGGGTAACAATATTGTATTTTTACCTCACTATCTACCTCCTCCACAGGAATATCTTCAGAATTTCGATTGGATATTGATTGGTGGTGGTGGTCTAGTTTTTCAAAGAGTAGGAATATGGATAAATACAAAACAATGGCTAAAAAAATGTAAAGCTAATATAGGTGTGTTTGGATTAGGAGTCAATATAATTTCTCCAGATTTATTACCTGAATTGTATGATTTAATTGAAAGATCAGAATTCTTTTATGTTAGAGATGATCAGAGTAGGTCTTTACTCAATAATCATCCCAAAGTAGAAGTGCATCCAGACCTAACTTGGTGTTTTCCTTTCCCAGTAGAAAGAAATACCTCCACTAGCAATAAGATTGCAGTCAATTTAGTTCCATGTCACTGGAAAGAATTTGATGTAGAAATGTGGTTTAAAGAATTATCAGGATTTCAACTTAATCCTTTTCCATTAAATTTTAATCAGGATGGAGATTTTGATTTATTAAAGAAATATTTTGGTGATTCAATACCCCAGGAATTTTCTTTGCAACCATTAAGAGGAAGTGAGATTCTGGTGGCGTGTAGATATCACGCTATCATCTTTGCTATGCAGATGGGAAAACCATTTATTGCTATAAATTACGATAAAAAAGTGCATCGCTTACTAGCAGAAGCTAATCTTTCAGATTTATGCTTAGAAACTACAGAATTTGCTTTACTCTCTGGAAAAATAAATTTTATTTTAGAAAACAAATCAAAAATTAGAGAAAGAATTAGTTTATTTGTTAAGCAACAAAAAGAAAAGTCAATATATTTAACTGAAAATCTAATTAATAAAATTAAGCATCAACAAGAAAATTCACTTACTCCATCTACTTTTTTAAAAAAAGTTTTAAAAAAAATACTGAAACGGAGTTGAATTATAAATGTCTATTGGTTCAGCAATTTATCAGTTACAACAAAAATATAAGCACGGATTTCTCACAGCATACTATAGAGATAGTGTGAGAAAAAGTATATTGAATTCTCAGCCAATTCCTAACACATCTGATGGAGTTTGTGAAATTCATGTTCTGACTTCTGCCAAAGACTGGTTAAACCTAGTCTGGACATTAAAGTCTTTTTATCATTTTTCCCAGCGTCAATATTCTCTGTGTATTCACGATGATGGAACTCTAACTCAGGAAAATATCGCAACTTTTAAGTATCATTTTCCCAATGCACGGATTATTGACAGAAAACAAGCTGACGAAAACGTTTTACCATTATTATCATGTTATCCTCGCTGTTTAGAGTTTCGCAAGACTAATCACCTATCTCCTAAAGTATTTGATTTCGCCTTATATTTGCAAAGCGATCGCTTGCTGCTTCTAGATAGTGATATTTTATTTTTTAAAGAACCCACAGAACTACTGAACCGTATTGAAAACCTAGATTATCAACTAAATACACTGAATGCTGATGTAGATAGTACTTACACAGTTGGACCAGAAATGGTAAAAACTAATATTGGTTTTGATTTAGCTGCCAGAGTCAATTCAGGATTAGGACTAATTCACAAAAACTCATTAAATTTGAATTGGATAGAAGAATTTTTAGACCTACCAAATATTATTGGACATTTCTGGCGCATTGAACAAACTATTTATGCTTTGTGTAGTTCTCGTTTTGGAGTAGAACTGTTACCACCAGCTTATGATATCCATTTAGAAGGAAGTATCAACGGTTCACCATCTCGTCACTATGTGGGTAAAATTAGACACCTAATGTACAGCGAAGGAATTCGTCATCTGGTGCAGAATAGATTTCTTAAGGAGTTACAGCGATGATTTTTGCTGAAGAATTGGCAGTAACCTTGACGGTTTTGATGATACCTGATTACCGCACTGATAATCCTTATCAAACACTTTTATCTAAAGCCTTAGAGAATCAAGGAGTAAAAGTTTTAGTTCCTTGTGGTTATCGTCGAGTCTTTCCCATCTATAGGGCAATTAAAAGTAAAGAGAAAATAAATATTTTACATTTACATTGGATAAGTCCATACTTAAAAGGTAAAAATGTATTTACAAAATCAATTTATGCTTTAAAACTTCTCATTGATATTTATTTAACTAAATGGGCAGGAGTGAAAATAGTTTGGACATATCATAATCACATTTCCCATGATTCGCAATTTATTTTTTTAGAAAAATGGTTGCAACAAAATTTGTTTCATTTAGCAGATACAATTATTGTTCACCATGCTTCTTCCATAGAAGATATTGCTCAAAATTTTAAAATCGAAAGATTAAAATTTGCAGTTATTCCACATGGACACTATCGAGGAATTTACGGAAGCCTAATTTCTAAAATTGAAGCCAGAAAAGCTCTGGGAATACCATTAGATAGTCGCATTTACCTCAACTTAGGTATGTTACGACCTTACAAGGGACTTGAACCCTTACTAAAGGTTTGGAGTGAAAATCAGGAATTTCTGCAAGCAAGCACCTTATTGATAGCAGGAAAAGCATTAGATGAACTTTATTTACATAAACTAGCTAAATTAGCTGCTTCTGCACAAGGAGTTATTCTTCATTCAGATTTTGTAGAAGATAGGAAAATACATCTTTATTTTAGTGCTGCTGATGTAGTCGTGTTACCATTTGAAAAAATTTTAACTTCTGGTAGTTTGATTTTAGCGATGTCTTACAATAAACCAATTATTGCTCCTCGTACTAATAGCATAGTCGAAACCTTAGGAGCAGGGGATTGGTTGCTTTATGAATTCGCAGATAATCAGGGATTATTGAAATCATTAAAAGCAAGCACTGAAGTAGACTTAAATAAATTAAGTAATTTAGTTAGAAATGGTTGCGATAAATTATCATGGGATAATATTGGCATCAAAACTTATCACGTTTACGAAAACGTCTCGAATCGAAAAAACTAATTATTAATTAGTCCGTAATTTTATAATTACTTTTTTATTTATGCCTATAATTGCCTTATTGATGTCAGATCGCTCCGTTCATTCCCAAAATTACTTTCGACAATTTATTACAGAAAATGGAGATAATTTTTGGCAATCAACCCAGTTTGTTATTAATCCAGAGAAAGGTAAATTTGACGGAATGATAGTCTATCAGAGCGTCAAAGCATTAGATAAAACATACCAACTGAGTTGTCCAAAAACACGCACACTGCTAGTCTTAAAAGAACCACCAGATATCCTCTATCTTCCTGAAGGATATACAAGACAATTTTATTGTACATTAGGTCAAGATAATCGCGTAAAGTCCACAAAGCGTATCCTTTCCTATGCTGGATATCATTGGTATGTGGAAATAAATATTCGTGATGCAATTAACACATATAATTCACCAAAAACCAAAGTAATATCAGCAGTAGTTTCTGGCAAAACTGACACTATTGGTCATCGCCAAAGACTAAATTTTATGTATGAAATGAAAAAACACTTTGGTGAGCAATTAGATTGGTTTGGTAGAGGTATTCAAGAATTGGTTAATTGTAAGGCAGATGCTCTACTTGATTACAAATATCATATAGTTCTTGAAAATGGAGCTTGGCCACATTACTGGACAGAAAAATTAGCCGATGCTTTTGTTTCTAACTGCTTTCCATTTTACTGGGGAGCGCCAAATATACTGGACTATTTTGAGCCAGAATCATTAAAAATGATTGATGTAAATGATATTGCAGGGTCAATCGAATCTATAGAACAAGCTATTGCTCAGGATATATATATAACTGCCCAACCTGCTCTGGCGCAAGCTAGGAATAAGATTCTTACAGACTATCATCCATATCAAACTTACCTAGATTTATTCAATAGTTTTCCAGCCACTAAACACAGTGATATTGTAATTAAACCACATAATAATTTTAAATATGACTTGATGACTCGCTTGCAAATCCATGCAAATAAAATCATAAAGGAAATGACAGTTTAAATTTTTCATTTTTTTAGTGGTGTAAAACCATTCAACATGAACCCAAAAGTCAGTATTCTTATTCCCTGCTACAACGCAGAAAAATGGATTGCACAAGCCATAGAAAGTGCATTAAATCAAACTTATCCTTATAAAGAAGTAATTATTGTTGATGATGGCTCTACAGATAGAAGTTTAGAAGTAATTAAAGGTTTTGGTAATTCCATTTATTGGGAAACAAGAGAAAATCGCGGAGGTAACATTGCCCGTAATCGTTTGTTAGAAATAAGTACAGGAGAATGGATACAATATCTAGACGCAGATGATTATCTACTGCTAACCAAGATTGAAAAACAAATCAATTTTCTAGAACAAGTCTCTTGTATAGATATTATTTACAGTCCCAGTATTCTTGAATATTGGGAAACAGAAATGGTAAAACAAGAAATTTTGCCTATTTCTGAACCCCATGATCCTTGGATTTTGTTAGCCTTGTGGCAGTTACCACAAACAGGTAGTCCTCTGTGGAAAAAACAGGCTCTTTTAGATGTAGGAAAATGGAAAATTAATCAACCCGTCTGTCAAGAACATGAGTTGTATTTACGACTCCTCAAAGGAGGGAAAAAATTTGCATATTTTCATGATTCTGGTTCAGTTTACAGGCAATGGAGCGAATCCACTCTTTGTAAAAAAGATAAAACATTAACCTATCAGCATCGTTCAGAAATTACAGATGATTTAGAATCATATTTAAAATTAATTAATGAACTGAATAATGAGCGTCTTTATGCTATTAATAAATCCAGATTTGATTGTGCTAGAATAATTTGGTTATTCAATAGAACATGGGCAAAAAGCATAATTAGAAAAATTCATGAATCAGAACACGATTTTCAGTTACCTAGCTCCACAGTGCCTAAATTATATCAGATTATATATCATTATTGGGGCTTTGAAGCTGCTGAAATAACCGCAAAATTGAAAAGACAAGTTTTAGGGTTAACTCAATACATAATTAAATATGCAAAAGGAAAGATTTAAAATCCACTCCATTTGTTTAGTCAAAAATGAAGTTGATATTATTGGATTCTGTTTAGAAAAAGCTTGTCAGTGGTCTGATTATATCTACGTTTATGATGGTGAAAGCACAGATGGTACTTGGGAAAAAGTTCTGTCAATGCAGAATGGACAAATTATTCCCTGGAAGCAAGATGGGAAAGTCTTTCAAGAATCCCTCAGAGGTGAAGTATTCAATGCTTTCAAGCATCAAGCCAAGCCAGGTGATTGGTGGTGTCATCTTGATGCTGATGAATTTTATCTCAAGTCTCCTCGTGAATTTCTGGCTAACGTTAGTCAGTTTAATCACGTCGTTTGGGGAATGGCTATCGAATACTACCTAACTGATAAAGATATTAATTCCCTAGATTTTAGTCAACCAATCTCGGAAATATTATTATCACTAAAGTTTTACAAAATTGAGAATTCTGAACCTAGATTTTTCAGACATCGTGATGGTTTAATTTGGGATATCGGTTCATGGCCGAAACATATAGGCGTAGTTAATAAAGAACGTATTTTATACAAGCATTATAAATACAGAACTCCTGAACAAATTCAGAAAAGATTAGATACTCGCCGTCTTGCTAGAGAACGGGGTTTTCCTGGTTGGGATCATGCTGTAGAAAAAGATTGGCGACACAAAATTACCAACTCTCATCAACTAAATTCTGATCAACAAGATGGAAATTATATTATAGATACAGCCGAACTACCGAATCATTTAGAATCTTTTACCCAAAGAATACTGAAAATATTCATGCATACTCTCAGAATTTGGACTTAGCTATTATTTGCAACATACAGCAGCAGATAAATGAAATACACAACGAGACTTGCAAAATCTCAAACTAACAAGATTTTATTGCTGACTAACAAGATTTTATTGTTGAATGCTGAATCGCTGCTGTAATTGAGAAATTATAATGAAATTATACTATGCAAACAAGACCAGAAGTTATGTTACCTTTGGTAACTTTGGTGATGATCTAAATGGTTGGCTTTGGCCACAACTTTTACCCGGAGTTTTTAATGATGATGCTTCTGAAAGCGCATTTGTAGGATTTGGAACACTGCTGAATGAAAACCTACCACAATTCAAACGTACTGTTATTTTTGGGACTGGTCATGGTTTTGGTAAACTTCCGCAAATAGATGATACTTGGAAAATATATTGTGTGAGAGGTCCCCTGACTGCTGCTGCCTTAAACCTCCCAGAAGCATTAGGAATTGCTGATACTGCTATTTTAGTAAACCGAATTTATCGTCCTGCTGATACAAGTAAGAAATATAAAGTGGCTTTTATTCCCTATGCGTGGGAGATGGAAAATAGCCCAGAAATATTTTTAGAAGTTTGTCGACAATTAAACTATATTTGTATTGATCCACGTTGGAAGGTAGAAAAAGTTCTTCAGGAAATTAGTAAATCTGAACTTGTGGTTAGCGCGGCTATGCATGGTGCAATCGTGGCTGACGCACTGCGAGTACCTTGGATTTCTGTAAAATCTAATGCAGGTATACCTGACTTTAAATGGAAGGATTTTTGCCAATCATTGAGTATGGAATACAAAATTAATCGGTTTTACAGATTTAATAGTCTTAGTAAAAGAAATCCGGCATTCAAATATATTGAGATTAAAAGAATGGTTTTTTTTCTTAAAAAGCTTGTGCATCAGTCTGAATTTCAATTGAGTAAAGACTTAGTTTTTAATGATAAACTAAATCAGTTAGAAGAAAGAATTTACTTCTTTAAACGAGACTTCAAATCTGGTTTATTCGATTAATATGTTTTAATTCAAGATCTTATTATGGTATTTTTTTCCATCGTTATTCCTGTATTTAATAGAGCTAATTTAATTCAAATAACAATTGAGTCAATTTTAAATCAAAATATTGATAATTACGAAATTATTATTGTTGATGATGGTTCTACAGATAATACTATTGAGATTTTACAAGAATACGGCAGTAAAATCAAACTTTTTACCCAACGAAATCAAGGTCCAGGAAAAGCAAGAAATATTGGCATTGAACATTCTCAAGGAGAGTATATTGCCTTTCTTGACAGTGATGATCTATGGTTTCCGTGGACTTTAGATGTTTATGCTCAAATCATTAAAGCAACAAATAATCCAGCTTTTTTGGCAGGACAATCTATATTTTTTAGTAAATCTATATCATTTAGTAATGAACACGAGCTGGAATTTGTACAAATTCCCCAACTTCAATACAGATTTTATCAAAACTTATACGCATCCAGTAAAGATGTCAGCTCATTTTTAACCAGTTCAGTTGTTATTCGTCGTGATACTCTACAACAATTAGGCGGTTTCACAGATCAATGGATTAATTCAGAAGACAACGATTTGTGGTTAAGATTGGGAACGGCAGAAGGATTTGTTTACATTGATTCTCCCTATGTGTTAGCCTATCGTCAACATTCTCATAGTGCCATCTCTATAGCTACGAAAACTTATGATGGAACTCGCTACCTAATACAACAAGAAAAACAAAATCAATATCCTGGTGGCAAAATACGAGAGAAAGAAAGACTAGAAATATTGACAAGACATATTAGACCTGTTAGTTTAAGCTGTTTACATGAAAACGAAGTTCACAAAGGTTGGCAATTATATAAAGAGACATTCCTATGGCATCTTGTGTTAGGTCGGTTTCGTTATCTGATTGGGTTCTTATGGCTGATATGTGTTTCAATAATTAGCTATCGCCGCCAATAGAATTCTTTAACCTAAAGATGTTGGTTATGAGCAATCTACGGTGATATCGGTTGTCAGTTAAATCAGAACACGAAGAGAGCAAAACTTAGATACCAAAAGACTTTCAACCCTGTTCCCTGATAAATCATCATCTTATGAATACTTGTAAAGTTACTGTCATAATTCCTACGTATAATCGTTTAGTAAAGCTTTTAGAAACATTAGATAAAATTCTCAATTGCAATCCTCGACCAGATGAAATCATTATTCATATAGATGGTAATGACAACACCACCGAAGAAGGACTCAAAAGCAGAAATTTCCAGACCGTCAAGATTATTAGAAGTTCAATTCAAGTAGGTCCAGGTGGAGGGAGAAATATAGCTATTACCCATGCTACCAACCCAATTATAGCCAGCTTTGATGACGATTCCTATCCTCTAGATTCAAACTACTTTGAAAGATTAACAAAAATTTTTGATTCTTTTCCCACAGCAGCGATTTTTTTAGCTAAAATATTTCATCTGCATGAAACAATTTTACCTGCAAAACCAACCAGTAGATGGGTTTCCGACTTTATCGGCTGTGGATGCGCTTATAGGAAAGAAGTATTTCAACAAACTACTGGATATGTTAATTTGCCAGTTGCTTATGGAATGGAAGAAGTTGATTTATCTCTGCGGGTTCATCATATGCGGTGGGGTATTCTCGAAAGTTCATGGCTGAGAGTATTTCATAATACTCAATTAGAACACCACAACAACCCACGCATTACGGCTGCAAGCATCGCTAATCTAATGTTATTAGCTTATCTCAGGTATCCTATGCTCTTTTGTTGGTTAGGCATTGGACAGTGTCTGAGCCGTATTTTCTGGTTAATCAGGCACGGAAGAACATCTGGCATTGTAGAAGGATTATTTCTAATCCCTAAACTGATTAGACAATATCATCATCAACGTCAACCGATTTCTGCCAAATCATTACTCTCTTATCTCCATTTACGTAGAAATACTCTTCCTCTCTCATCAGAGATGATTTTACCCTCGTGAAATTAATACCTCAATTAGTTAATTTCAATGAATTTCAATAATCATACGTTATACTCAATCTCAGTATTTTAGACATTCGTAGATTTTTCGGAACTTCACAAATCAGTAGTTTATACTGAGTAAGTCTTAGCTCAGAACTTAAGATTAAGCGTAGCGTAAGGATATTTCTATATATCCTGATATCCTGAATATCCTGACAAAGAGTACCAAAATCGAGTTAAGTTCTAGACCTAGATCATATAAAGGAGTCTCTTGAATATGGCAAATTTCATTATCTATGAAGGCTATTACACTCAGGATGGAGTTGAAGTTTCTAATCGTACTAATGCAACAATTAACGGTACAGGCGTTAACGATGTTTTTGTCACTTCTAGTGCCACTGTCCCTAACGTCAAGGTCAAAGCTGGAGGCGGAGATGATATCTTAAAAGGAGCAGCCGATGCAAGACTCGAAGGAGAAGCTGGTAATGACGAGGTTGATATAACCGCTGGCTCAGGTGTTTATATAGGTGGTGCAGGAAACGATCTTTATAAGATTTACTCTTTTGCATACAGAGACTTAAAGATCGACGAAACAGGTGGTGGAACAGATACCGTTTTTTCACAGCAGGACTTTTCTTTATCAAGTGGTGCAACTGGAGTTACATTAGTTGCAAGCGGAAATGAGATCGAGAACCTGACTCTTGATGCTCAGAGTGCTGCTATTACAGGTATAGGAAATAACCTTAACAATCAGATTATCGGCAATCGGCAAAATAATATCTTAACTGGATTAGCTGGTTTTGATAGCATTTATGGCAGCTTCGGCAACGATCAAATTGATGGTGGTGCCGATAATGATCAATTATTCGGTAATCAAGGAGATGACATCTTAATTGCTGGAACAGGCACAGATACCTTGACTGGTGGAATTGGTAATGATAAGTACATTATTGATTCTGCTGATACTCTCGTAGAGGCTGCGGTAGAAGGCACTGATACTGTTGACGTTACCGTCCTTGCTACTGGCAGTACTTGGACTACTAGTGCAGAAGTTGAATTCATTAATATCGGTGGAACCAGCTCTGCTAATGTCACACAAACCAACGTTGTTGATACAACTATAATTGGAAACTCTGCTACTAACACCCTCATCAGTGGTGGAGGCGATGACACTCTGAAAGGAAAGGCTGGTGCTGATACTCTCACAGGTGGAACAGGCGCTGACACTTTTGAATTTGGTGGTCAAGCGTTAGCTTTAACTGGGCTATTTTTAGGAGAAACAGGGACACTTTTACGGTTCACAGGGACAGTAACTAATACCATAGGCAAGGATACAATTACGGACTTCTTGTCTGGAACAGATGAGATTACTCTAGACCTTAGCACCTTTAACGTCGCAGCACTAGCAGGTTCTGCAGGGTTAGATTTATCAGCTGTTGCTAATGGTTTTATATCAGTCAACCAAGCTACTAATACTGGTCTTGATTCTCAAAATGCCTACTTTGTTTATAATCAAGGAACTGGAGACTTGTTCTACAATTCAAACTTGAACACTTTTGGTTGGGGAGGAGGCGGAGCCTTCGCTAACTTGGGAGCCGCAACCTTAGCCGCGGCAGACGTATCACTCATAGCTTAATAGCCATGCTTGACTTATAGTCAAGCATCTTTCAAAAGTAAAAGTTAATATCTACTATTTAGATCCCCAATTTCTTTGAGAAGTTGGGGATCTTATTATTCAACAACCTCCGATTGCAAAAGTCGGAAAGATAGTAATAGACATCTGGTGGAAAACAATGTAGAGCCGAGAATCCCTACCCATGGAAAGTCTCTACAAGGGTTCTGGAAAACGCATATTTAATTTTCACTCGTATGTCTATTAGTAGCGATAGACTTAATTCCTGATCGATTTTCCCTAATAGTGATGCTTGACTTATAGTCAAGCATCTTTCACATTTTAGATCCTCCACTTCTCAAAGAAGTGGAGGATCTAATTTTAGTATTAGAAATAGATTCCTCATCCATGCCTACAAAACCTTATAATTGGATATCCTCCCAGATTGGAGCCCGTGAGCATTACAGCATACCTAGAGCTTTACAACAACAGGGACAGCTTACTCACTTGATTACAGATGCTTGGGTATCACCTCAATCTGCACTAAATTTTTTACCTAAATCTGTCTTAGCTAATTTACGGGAAAGATACCACCCAGACTTAAATCAAGCATCTGTTCACGCTTTCAATAGTTCTCTAATTCGATTTGAATTAACTCAACGTCTGCAAAAGAAGATAGGATGGGAACGAGTTATTGCTCGTAATCAATGGTTTCAAAAACAGACTATCAAGACCTTAGCAGGGCTATCTGATGAGATTACAACTCCTCTGATACTATTTTCTTACAGCTATGCGGCTTTAGACATTTTTCAATTTGCAAAACAACAGGGATGGTATACAGTCCTAGGTCAAATTGACCCAGGTTTGTGGGAAGAAAAAATGGTCTCTCAAGAGTATGAACGATACCCCCAATATCTTACAAACTGGCAACCAGCACCTCCTGAATATTGGCAAAGCTGGAGAGAAGAATATACTCTAGCTGATACTATTGTGGTCAATTCCAACTGGTCGCGTCAACTGTTAGAAAAAACAGGTGTTGAGCCTAAAAAAATTCATATCATTCCATTAGTATATACTCCACCAGAGGCAGCTAGTAACTTTGTCCGTACTTATCCAGAATTATTTTCTCAAGAGAGTCCTTTAAGAGTATTATTTTTGGGACAGGTAATTTTCCGAAAAGGAATTGCGGCTTTATTAGATGCTGTTCAATTACTTGAGGGATTTCCTGTTGAGTTCTGGATTGTCGGCTCTGTGCAAATTGAGATTCCATCTCATTTCCAAAACCATGCGCAAATTTGTTGGTTAGGCCATGTTAACAGGAGTGAAACAGCACAATATTACCAGAGGGCAGATGTGTTTTTGTTCCCGACTATTTCCGATGGGTTTGGATTAACTCAACTGGAAGCACAAGCATGGAAATTACCTATTATTGCTTCTCGTTCCTGTGGTGAAGTGGTTGTAGATAATGTGAACGGTTGGATTTTGGAGGAAGTTAGTGGTAATAAAATTGCTAATTTAATACAGTCTATTTTGAGAGATTCAGCGCAATTACAATATTTGTCTAATGGTTCAGCTTCACTATTGAAATTTAATCTTGCAAACTTATTTCAGTCATTACAAGATTCCATTCTCTAAGAAGTTAGCCTCTATCACTACCTGATTTATTTCTAATAAATATGAGAAGCTGATCATTTCCGATATTCCTGAAAGTGAATTTACAAAGATACTGGCTGCAATTATACCTATGTAATTTCAGGGCTAGTTGCCGCATTTTCTGAGCTTTGTTGTGATTGCTGAGAGGACTAAATAGGCAATATTAATTTGCTAATTTAACTTTTTTTAGAAGCATCTAAGTTATGAAATATGCCCAGGTTCAAAAAATTAGTGTGATTTTCTATTCTATACTACCATCTCCATATCAAAGAGATTTATTCTACGCCATATCTCAACATCCTGGTATAAACTTAAAGATTTTATACTTAGAATCAGCCTGTGCCGATTCTCCTTGGCCTGAAAAACCCTTGCAACCTTATGAAAAAGTATTAAGAGGGTTTCATTTAGCTTGGGGTTTATCCCGATTTCATTTTAACTGGCATTTTCCATCAACCACTGAAGTTGATGTGGTGGTGCTAAATGGCTATATGAATGTAACTACTCAATTGTTACTCAGATTGCACGCTCAAAAAATTCCTTGTATTTTTTGGGGCGAAAAAATGGTTGGCAGTTCACAGGGAATTAAAGAAAAATTACAAAAATACTTAGCAGATAGTTTAAAATATTGTCGAGCGATCGCTGCCATTGGCACTAAAGCACAACAAGACTACCAACAACGTTTTCCTGCTCAACCTATTTTTAACATTCCTTACTATTGTGATTTAAGTACTTTTAGCCAAGATTTACCCCAGCGTCCACGCAATCCCGTTACTATTCTATTTTGTGGTCAGATGATTGCCCGCAAAGGAGTTGATGTTCTCATTCAAGCATTTGATAATCTGATTCAAGCTGGTTTAGATGCTCGTTTATTGCTGGTGGGAAGAGAAGCAGAACTTCCTCAATTGTTAGAATTATTACCAATAATAACTCGGCAAAAAATTGAATACGCAGGATTTCAATCTCCTGAAAATTTGCCTCATTTTTTCCGAGAAGCTGATATATTTGTCTTACCTAGTCGATATGATGGCTGGGGAGTAGTTGTTAATCAAGCTCTTGGGGCTGGATTACCTATTATTTGTTCTCATAAAGTTGGTGCTGCTTATGATTTAGTTGAAACTGGTAAAAATGGCTTTCTATTTCCATCAGGTGATGTTGTTAGTCTAACTGAAATTTTAATATATTATTTAAACAATCCAGAAACAATTGCAGCCGCAAGTAAACAATCACTAGAAAAAGCAATTAATTTCTCGTTACAGGCAGGTGCAGAAAGTTGGATTGAACTTTTTAAAAAAGTAGCTCGATAGTTTGTCTGGGTTACTAATGTTAAAGATTGTTCAACAATTAATTATCACAATTTAATGCGAATCTTATTTGTTAGCAGTAGTTCTGGGTCACGAGGTGGAGGTGAACTCTATTTAATTTATCTGGGGCAAGAACTAGCAAATCGGGGCTATTCTGTGGGATTGTGGTGTTCTCAACATCCGATCATGGATGAATTAGCAAGTTCATTTGGTAGGTTTGGAGAAGTATTGCGATCGCCATACCAAAACACATACAATCTTAAATTAAGATCCTTTACCCATATATTCCCCCAAATAAATCAGAAGATTATTTCTCAGTGGCAAGCATTTAAACCTGATATTATTCATTTCAACAAGCAGAATTTAGAAGATGGTTTAGATTTACTATCCTGGAGTCATTATTTATCAATTCCGTATTTGCTAACCATTCATATTACCCAAACTCAGGACAGCTTAGGGGCATTGTTGGGAAAGTGGCGGGATGTAATAGCCAAAATCTCATTGAGAAAATATAGAGGTTCACTAGTAGCAATTTCCGAACATCGAGGCAAAGAATTAACATCTTTTCTTGCTACCTCATCTCCAACTTCGGAAAAAATAGTTGTTATTCAGAATGGAGTTACAATACCAGAAGAAACAGAACATCTAGTCAAACGGCAAGCATCTCGTTTACAACTAAAACTTCATCCAGAAGAATTATTAATATTAGCAGTGGGAAGAATGGAAGCACAAAAACAACCACTGCTATTTTTGCAATGGGCTAGTCACCTCAAAAGGAATCTACCATCTGCTCGTTTCTTATGGGTGGGAGATGGTCGCTTAACTTCTTCATGGGATCAATGGATTATAGAAAATCATGCCCAAGAGTATATCCAACGCTTAGGCTGGCAAAATGACGTAACACCATATTTAGCAGCCGCAGACGGATTTTTTCATCCTGCGGCCTTTGAAGGTTTACCATTTGCACTATTAGAAGCAATGGCTTGGTCTTTACCCTGTGTAATTACCTCTACTCTGGCGGATGAGTTAAAGTTTCCTCAAGGTGTTTATTTCGTAGCTTCTGAACAAGACCAATTTAAAGGTTTAAAGAATTTTATTAATTCTCAGGAGCGTAATGCAGTAGCAAATATTGGCTATCAAATAGTCAAAGAGCAATTTTCCCTGGAAAAAATGGTAGATACCTACGCATCCCTATATAGCAACATATAGCAATTATAAGTTATTAACTCAACCTAAAAAATAAATTCCCCTATTTGTTTAGGAAAGTCAGGGAACTAAGGCTTTCAACTCTCACAAATTAAATAGGACTAATATTCCTACTCATGAATATTTCCAGTCATCCCTACTATCCAGAACCAGGGTCTACCAATCAAAAAAAACTTTTTCCTAAGGCAACATGGTTCGGCACATTAGCCTTTCTTGCTGGCTTAGTTATTGCATTTACAAGCATCAGCTTCGACTTGAATCCTAGTTTGATGGTACGTCAAGTTGCCATTGACGTAGGGATAGCCATAGGAGTGAGCATATTCTTTGATAGCAGACGGGGATGGAACAATTTGTTTCGAGCCGATTTAGCTTGTATGGTGGCTCTGTATTTCTTAACACTGATTGAATTTTTATATCCACAGACCAAGTTTGATCAACTCTTGACTCCTGAGCAAACAAAGCATGCTCTCGAAGCTCTACTAATAGGATTTGCAGGTTTAGCTATCGGTCGTCATATCAACTTTTTTAAGCCAGCACTACCACACTGGTTAGATTTTAGTAACATCCCTGACAAAGCTTTATTTAGATTCTTCTTAATATCAGCTTTCCTGGCATACTTTTATATGTTGATGTCAGTTGACTTTAACCCAGTGAAACTGATAGAAGCTCTATTAGGACCACGATTTGGTGTCCCTTGGGGACGAGGGCCTTTAGGAGACTGGCGAGTATTTTTATCGGAATTAAAGTTGTTCTCTTTCGTTATACCTTCCCTAGCTGGTATTATTTGGAATCGTCGTCAATCATTTCGTGGTTGGCAGATATTTCTGGTGATGTTTATCTTTGCCTTTACTTTGTTTGAAGGATTTGCCGGAGGAACACGTAATGTCTTGGGATCTTACATTGCTACATTCCTAGGAGGATATTTACTCACATTAAAACGTCCCAATATATTTAAGGTAGTGATTCCTATTGCTATAATGGGCTATTTAATGGTGTTTGCTACCCGTCATATGCTTGGTTTTAGAGAGATGGGAATCAGCCGATATTTAGCAACCGCAGCCTATGATACTCAGAAAGTGCAAGCAACATTAGCTGTTGACTACAACCTAAATAGTATAGGTTTATTGGTGGATGCTTTTCCCACTAAATATGATTTTTTAGGTCTGGAACTTCTGGTAGTATTCTTAACTAAACCAATACCCAGAGTATTATGGCCAGATAAACCAGAAGGTTTGAGTATATCTATTGAAGAAGTTGTAGGTGCTGATGGTTGGACAGTAGCCGCTACTTATGTTGGTGAAAGCTATATGATGGGTGGTATTGTAGCAGTAATATTAATATCCCTTTGTATAGGTGTATTAGCTAATTGGTGGTCTCGTACAGCCGCCTTTAATACTACAGGATACAGTATAGTCGTCAATGCACTGGGCTTTTTTACATCTGTAATTTCTATGCGTAGTTTGATAGCCTTGACAACATCTATGTTACCAGTTCTGGGGCTAATCTTTATTGCTAAAACTTTTCCCGGTTTATTGGGTGTTAAGCGTTTACGTCAAAAGTAGCTGCCACAATAACTTAACTATGGTAGTGTTTTTTAAATGAAAGTTTTACATATAATTCCTTCTATCAGCCCTAAACTCGGTGGTCCAACTCAGGTAGTCTTGAATTTAGTGCAGGCTTTAAGAAAAGAAGGAATTGATGTAGAAATTGCCACAACTAATGACGATGACGGACTGTTGCTAAATGTGCCATTGTTGGAGTGTGTAGAATACCAGGGATTACCAGTTTGGTTTTTTCCCCGTGCAGCTAGAATAAAAGCATTTTTACCTTCTTTGGCATTTACACAGTGGTTGTCGCAAAACATCAAAAATTATGACATTTTAGATAATCACTATTTATTTTCCTATCTTCCTAGCTGTGCTGCTGTTTTTGCCCAGTGGCAACAAGTTCCATACACAGTGAGAATTATGGGACAATTAACGCCTTGGGCATTGGCACAAAGTAAGTTAAAAAAGCAAGTTTACAGTTTTTTAATTGAAAAACGTAATTTAAATCAAGCAGCTGCCATTCACTGTACATCTGTAGGTGAAATGGAGGATGCTATCGCTTTTGGAGTGAAGCCGCCAAAAGTTATTTTACCGCTGGGAGTTAATCCTCCAACATTAATTGGTGATGCTAAGTCTCAATTACAATATCGGTATAATGTTTCTGAGGAAGTTCCTATTATTCTTTTTCTCTCCCGTCTGCACTACAAAAAACGTCCTGAACTTTTAATTCAAACATTAGGTGAGTTAAAAAAACAAGAACAGAACTTCCATTTACTGATTGCTGGTTCTGGACAAGACACGTATGTTCAATCTTTGCAGAAAATGGTCGCATATCTCAATATAACAAACCAAACTTCATTTGTCGGGTTTGTTAGTGGGTATGAAAAAGATTTGTTGTTACAAGGTTCTGATTTGTTTGTACTGCCAACTTATTCGGAAAATTTTGGTATTGCTTTAGCAGAAGCTATGGTGTCCGGTTTACCAATTATCACAACTCCAGGTGTACAAATCGCTCGAGAGCTTGATGAAGCTGAAGCTGGAATAATTGTAGAAGGAGAAATAGGATCTTTAAAAAGTGCGATCGCTGATCTTTTAAAGAATCCCCAATTGCGGGAACAAATGGGTAAAAATGGTCGTCTATTTGCTCTGCAACGCTATTCATGGCAGACAGTTGCTAAACAGTTAGTCTCTACTTACCAAGCTATTGTTAATTGAGAACAAAGGTGACAGGTTAAGGTTAGACTGGGGCTTGCTGCCCCTGCTTACCAAAACAAATCTCTTTGAATGCTACTCACTATCAGGTGGTTGTTAAGACTAACGAAAACACATTGATTCTCATTATGAAGCGGTCGTATTACCTGCTAAAAAAATATTGGATTCTAAGTTTAGCCAGTTTTAGTCTAGTTTTTCTGAGCATTATCCCTATCAGAATTGCGATCGCCTCATACCAAGCACCCCATCCCCAAGCTATCCTTACCCTTGGCGGTGGTCAAGAACGAGAAAAGTTTACAGCTGAATTTGCCCAAGATCATCCTAATTTAGACATTTGGATTTCCAGTGGTATACTCCCAGCCCAAGCCTTTGCTATTTTTGATGAAGTAAGTATTTCCACAGAGCGTATTCACCTTGACTACCGTGCTGTTGATACAGTTACTAACTGTACTACCCTCGTCCACGATTTCCACAACCGCCATATTAAACACATTTATCTAATTACCTCAGATTTTCACCTTCCCAGAGCTAAAACCATAGCTACGCTAGTGCTAGGTAGTCAAGGGATCACCTTTACCCCCATTTCTATTCCCTCCGAACGACCCAGAGAGTCTATCTTTCCCATTGTCCGTGATAGTGGACGCTCTTTATTATGGATTGTATCAGGTCGTACCGGAGCAAGTTTAAACCCTCGTTTTCGTTCTCCATTGTATGTGTCTAGATAAATACACCATTGGCAGTTATACTCCTGGTGCACCCTACCTTTAGAAACTTTTGTGGTACTTTGTTGCTTCACCTTTAGTTGAAATTCATTGGCTGCCAATTTCATCTGTAAAGGTTGGCATACTTAAGCTGTTTGGAGCCATCCTTGTTAAGGGTATGCGTATGTGTGAGTCAAGTTTCCCTAGCGTTTAACTCTTAGAAATCATGTTTGGATGTGCGAAAATACCTAGGTTGATAACCTTGCACCCACAGTTATCGAAAATTAGGAAGGTTAGTTATTTTAACTCTCGGTAGTGTGACTGGACAATCTTTAGAGCCGATGATTAATGTCAACCCATGAAGAAACGGTGAATAGAGCAAGTAGAATATTTTTGTCCTCTTCCCGCACAATATGAATAGTATTTACAAATAATATGAATAGTATTTACAAATAAGCAGTTATACTTTGACTTGAAATATATTTAACCATAAACTACATAACTGAACAGCCAAGGTGTAGAATATAAACATCCTATTTCTGGCATCGAACGATACAGAACAATATTCGCTATTTATCGCTATTGCATTCCAAATTTTGATAAGTCCTTAAGACTAACTGCACAGAGTTAGACTATGAAATTAACACTTGGTGTTCACCCAAATGTCGCAATGAAGGAAAAAAGCTATAAAATAAATTATCTAATTTTAGTTAGAGAACTAAGTATTATTAAGGGTACTAAAGTATAAATATGCCAATAGCTTAGAGCTAGCGGTCAAGGTTATTTGGTTATAATTTTGACAAATAACCAACTTCTAAAGACAAAAAATATTTAACTAATTACTTTTCTAATAGAAATCCATGAACAAGCAGGATGCCAGTAGAATCTCAACATTTAATGAAAATGGTAGACCAATAATTACGCCTGAAATATTGCCATCTCAGAACTTTTCCTACTTTGAATCTGAAGAAGATGAAGGCAGTCTAAGAAATATCTTAGCTCTTGTTCAAAGACGGGTCTTAATAATTGCTGGCGTTGTATCTGTAGTCATGGCTACTGTTATTTATTCAACACTCAACGAAGAAACCATTTATCAAGGCAATTTTCAGATTTTAGTCGAACCGGTTAATACCGACAGTACATTAGGACAAATACCACTGCCTGATTCTACTATCCCTAAATCTAATCTAGATTACGAAAGTCAAATTCAGCTTCTCAGAAGCCAGGAATTGATGAAGGATATTTTGCCAAATTTACAATCTTCCTATCCTGATATTACCTATAAATCACTGCTCAAAAATTTAACTGTTCGACGTTTTGGTTCAACCAAAGTTATAGAAATAAGCTATAAAAACCAAGACCGCAAGAAAATTGAAATAGTATTAAATACACTTTCTAAGTTTTATCTAGAATACAGTTTGGAAAAACGTAAAACCAAGTTAAATCAGGGAGTTCAATTCGTTGAAAAACAATTACCTGCTATCAGAAATCGGGTAGCTCAATTGCAACAACAACTGCAAATATTCCGACAAAGATACGATTTTCTTGATCCAGAAAACCAGTCTGGTGTAGTTGCAACACAACTCCAACAATTGGAAGAGCAGCGACTAGGAATTGATCAACAATTAGCTACAGCACGAGCTACTTATGTAGGCTTATCAACAGCACAAGGACAACAGGCAACCTTAAATGAAGCGCCCATATATAGTCAATTAGTATCTCAATTGCGGGAGTTGGAAGCTCAGCTATCTGGAGAATTAGCACGTTTTCAACCGGATAGTCCATCCATATCAGTTTTAGAAGAAAAAAGACAAAATATTTTGCCTCTCATAGAAGACGAGCAAAAGCGGTATATAGGGTTAAAATTAGCTGAAGCAATTACTCTAATTCAGAAACTAGAGGTACAAAGTCAAGAACTGGCTAAAGTAGAAAGGCAAACAAAAATTAAACTTGAGCAATTACCAATTTTAGCCAGACAATACAGCGAAATTCAGCGGAATTTGCAACTAGCAAATGAAAGTCTCAATCGGTTTTTAGCTACTCGTGAAAGCCTGGTAATTCAAGTAGCTCAAACAGAATTGCCGTGGGAATTAATACAACCACCAAATCAAGGTGAATTACCTATATTACCAAATATACCCCGGAATTTATTAATGGGATTATTCAGTAGTTTAGCTTTGGGAATCGCTATTGGCTTCCTTTTAGAAAAACTAGATAATACGTATCATGATATTGGCAGTCTGAAGGAAAAAATAAAATTGCCCTTCCTGGGAACTCTTCCCATCGACAGAAGCGTTGCAGGTTATCAACCTTCTTACCTCAATTTCACTTCTGGTTCAGAATCCGAATCACGTAAGCGATCTGAAGTAAATGGTTGGTTATCTAATCTTTTCCGTGGTCAGAGTAAAGTCTATAACTATTATGGACAAGGGCTATTTTGGGAATCATTACAGGTTCTTTATGCCAATATTCAACTGCTCAATTCTGATCAACCAATTCGTTCTTTAACTATTTCTTCCACTATGCCAGGAGATGGGAAAACCACAGTTTCTTTCCATCTTGCACAAATAGCAGCAGCCTTGGGGAAACGAGTCTTACTTGTAGATGGTGACTTACGACGCGCCCAGGTTCATAAATTATCAAATTTGCAGAATTTGTCAGGTTTAAGTAATGTTCTTACTTCCAATATGCCAGTTGAACAGGTGATTCAACAATTACCTCAGATGAGTTCATTATCTGTAATTACGGCTGGTTCAGTCCCACCAGATCCAGCCAGATTGCTGGCATCAGATAAGATGAAACAACTGATGGAATACTTCAATGAGAATTTTGATTTGGTAATTTATGATGCTCCTCCCATGCTGGGGCTAGTTGATGCCAGACTACTAGCACCTCAGACTGATGGTATGCTGCTGGTGGTGAGGATAGACAAAACAGACAAGTCAGCTCTGATGCAACTTCAGGATAGCTTGATCAACTCTCCCATCAATGTCTTAGGTGTGGTTGCTAACGGGGATAAGCAAAAACTTACTAGTTACAATTACTACTATTGTCCTGGTAGGGAAGCTAGATAACCTTAATTGTGGCTGGTTTACTCAGCTGAAGGATGCTTGTAGGGCTAGATTTAGCCCGCCACAGGCATCCTATTTTTATAGGGTGCTGTCGGTGATAGGTTTCCTTAAACACGCTTTATAGGAATCCTATTTGATTTTTTGATTTTTGCGAATTACACTTCCAAAAATGTGAGTTAATGAATAATGAGGGTAACAAGTTTGACAAAAATATACTTGCCCAAAGTTTTGAACCTTGGACAAGTATTCATAAAAAAAATTATTACTTATTCAAACTTACGACCCATAGGCGTAGCCCGTTATAAATGTCGTTCGATAGAAAAGTAGTATAAATTCAAACTCTAATGATAATGATTCTGTGTTTAAGGTAAAAATGTTGAGGGGCGACAAAGAACCTACAAAGCTTCCTGTATAAGGGTTATAGCCTTTAGAGCCTACTGATAAAATGTCCACTTATTGCGGATAAAACTGATGAGTTGTTCCATTGACAAGACCATTCTCTTCATATCGTCAGGGTTTATGCTGACGTAGCCGCCTGATAACTGCATAGTTAATTGTCAATAAGCACCGTTTTTTTATCAATTTTTTCAAGGGGCCTATCAAGTAAAATCTTTGTCCTGTGATGGTTTCACCTTGCTTGTCACCCCCTCAAGCAAAAATGTTTATGAATCGGGAAATACTCATCAAAATCGGAGATTAACCTAAGAGTTGACGTTTAATTATTGTTTGTCAAATCTACGCATCAAGAATTAACACCCAAGTCACTATCAACTTTTTATTAGTCGTTGTCCCATTCTTCCCGACCTATTAAATCCCCAATACGATCACGCAATAAAAAGTCACATTTCTCCAATTCACATTCAACACAAACCCACTCTCTCGCTGGGATATATTGACAGAGTGTATATATTGGTTGTTGACGGCTCACCATTCCCTTTTGCACCAGTCGGCGTGCTTCGTCCTGGATTACGTCTAGAGAGTAGTAATTTATAGAAGGCACCGTATTCACACTCATTGTTTTTACTCACAAATTTAGATTTAGATAGTATTCCCAATACTAATCAGGAACAAAAATGACGATAATTTAGACCTGTGGCTAGGTTTTGTAGTTTGCTATACGGAACTCTTATCATTTTGACGCTATACATCTGTAAATTATCTAAAGAAACATTAAGTTTGTCAAGGATTGATAACGTTTTTTATAACTCTCCTTCATATTATTAACGCCAAAGCAGCTAACTAGGCTGAATGGTAATACATACCAATACCTGTCGGTTAAGGGGAAAAGGGCTAAAATTTTTCTTTACCCTTGAAACTTTTCCCTGCTCTTGCAAAATATACTTTTCCAATCTTGTCTACTAATTAACAGATTTAACACCTTGATATCTATATATCTATGGTCACGATTTGATTTAGTGCTTTCAACTAAGTGGTATAAAAAATCGCTTACCGATTAAATAATCATTATAAAGACTTTGCTCACAATACTACGTTTTTTCCATAAACAATCAACCAGCTATCTTGTAATGGAATCTATGGCTGGTGACAATTTATAGGGTAAAAACTTTGCTTGTATCTAAGTTGATGTCCTAAGGGAGCAACACGATTTTGTGAGGTGGGGCAAAAAGTATGCTTTTAACTACGCCAACCACAGACATCGCTAAAATATTTTTCTAGAATTAAAGTAAAATAAATCACATCAAATAAGTAAAATTGCAAGACAAAGTATCTTCTCAAAATATCGTAAGAAGACTTGCACTCAATAATTTGTGGCTGGTGGGAATAAGCTGATTACGTCAGTAATCAAATAAGCAGGTATTGATTAGTATAGAAAATTCTGTTAAATGGGAGTTGTAGGTCTAAAATATTAGACAGTTTGAAGATGGATAAAAGAGGTAAAAATGGAATTACAGAAATTATGCCAACTTCCAGCTATCCATTGACAACGAAAATGTAACATAATTTCCGCATTTTCTTCTAACCAAAATCTACTGTTTCCTTTCATTCTTAAATTGACAACTTGTATGTATACAATATTTTAATTGTACGGTAAATGATTTTTATCGATACCTGTTTTGGGTTTAGCGATAGCACACTTTTTGCCCCACCTTACAACATAGCGTTGCTCCCATGTCCTAACTACCTTGGCAGTTTCTATATAAATTATTGCTGATTACTAATATTAAAATATTAAGTTACAATTAAGTAACATGAGTAAATTTTTTGGACACCTGTTTATTAACAATTTTTTAACCTGTACTACCTTGAATAATTTATTCTTATCATATTCTATGCATGGAATCAAACTAATAAATAATTCCTTAAACTTTTAATTGACTGCAAAAGACAAAAACCTGGATAAAACCCAGGCTTTCGATGAAATAAAGGCTAAATTTAAGTTAATTTTTCAGAAAAATCTTGGTCATCTTCCTGTGTGCTTTCCAGTGAACGCTCCTGCTGGAGTTGGTTTAATAGACTGAGCACTTTAGTACCTCGTTCAAGAGAGCGATCTTCAACAAATATCACTTCTGGAGTGCGACGTAGCCTTACCCTAGCACCCAGTTCACTGCGAACATAACCAGTCGCTGATTTTAAGCCAGCCATTGTTTCAGCCTTTGCTTCCTGGGTCCCATAAATACTGACGAAGATTTTGGCGTGTTGCAAATCACCGGAAACATCCACATCGGTGACACTTACCATTCCCGTCCCCACACGGTCATCCTTAATACCGTTGAGCAACATTTGGCTAACTTCTCGTTTAATTAATTCAGCAACGCGGGAAACGCGCCGATTTGTAGCCATATAAATTCCGCCTTCTCACAGAGGTTGTATGATATAAATAGATGAAAAATAGCTAGGACAGTGCTTGCGGCTGATAACACCAACAGCAAGAGTCAGTGAGGCTAAAACCCGGTAAAGCTATTGTCTAATGTCTAAATTGTACTCAAGCCCAGCATAGCCCGAATAGTAAGCGTTAGAAAAACCAGACTACCTGCAAACAAGCCTACAAGGGCTATTAAGGTGACTGGGCGTTTAAACAGCTGCATTAATTGCTCAAAGGTATTCAGAAAAAGACCTAAGACAATAGTAATCAAGTAGCGGGGGTAGCGAAATACGTTATCCCAAAATCCGTCAAACATTTGAATATAGACTGCCTTGTTATAAACTGTAGTTTCTTGTCAGGTGCTTATTTAACTTAATTGTAATCTATAGTGCTGAAAATCGCTCAATTCATATAAAATATCATTTGTTATATTATATTGGTTTTATTTTTAGTGGCTTAGTAGGTTAGTTTTATTTTAATCACAAGTACATGATAAGTCAAATCCCCAAAAAAACTTGTCCACGTCCCTTTTTGAAGTGGGCAGGGGGTAAAAGTGGGTTAATTCAGCAATATCAGCAATATTTTCCCACAAATTACCAAACTTACTATGAACCCTTTTTAGGAGGAGGGGCTGTTTTTTTTCATCTGCGACCAACTAAAGCTATTTTAACTGATATTAATACCGACTTAATTACTACTTACCGCTGCGTTAGAGATAATGTTGAAGAATTAATTGAACTTCTTCAAAAACATAAAAACCTACATAATCGAGAGTATTATTATGAAGTACGTTCTGATCTTAAAAGCACGGATATAGAAAAAGCGGCTCGCTTTATTTACCTGAATAAAACCTGTTTTAATGGTTTATATCGGGTCAATTCCCAAGGTAAATTTAACGTCCCTGTAGGTAAATACAAAAATCCTGGTATCTGTCAAGAAGATATATTAAAAATTGCATCACAAGAACTTTCTCTAGCTGAGATTAAACAAGCTGATTTTACAGAAGTATTAAAATATGCGAAAACCAGTGATGATTTTGTGTTTTTTGATCCTCCATACTGTCCTGTAAGTCAAACTAGCTATTTTACAGCTTACAGTCGATATTCTTTTGGTGAAACTCAGCAATTTCAACTAAGAGATGTAGTTATTGAATTAGCTAAACGCGGTGTAAAAGTTATGCTGTCTAATTCAGATTGTGAATTTATTCGTAATATTTATAGTAATTTTAATCTTCAGACGATAATAGCAGTAAGATCAATTAATTCTAATCCTAAAAAGCGTGGAAATATTAATGAAGTTTTAGTAACTTCCTATTAAAGATTTGTGTTATCCCAAATAATAAATGAAGTTAATTCATAAACTCCCAGCAAATTATTGTTGCTGCCAACTTGTGTTTTTAACCAATTAATTACACCTGGTTTGATACCTCCACCATTAATCAAAACAGTTGTTGGTACAGGATAGTAATTTTCAATGTTTGCGTTTACATAAGGAAGCTTTTCATCACTGAACCACTACTATTTTGCCATTTAGATTCAACGATTAAACTGGAAGGATATGAAACAGAACCAATGATGTTGAAATCTACAAATATACCGGTACTATAAATTCCCTTACCTATGTGAACCTGCGTTGCATATCTTTTTGGGAAATTGGTACAAGTTAAAAGAGATTCAAGACGTTGTTTATTTTTTACTTGCTCTCCCAAGTTGATGTATCCATGCCCTGCTAAGGTTCCTTCTAAAGTTGTTGCTAAACTTTTTCCAGACTTATTGGCCTGTCCCCCTTGAGTCATAAGTCATACTCAAATCCTCTGCGAAAAGTCATATTTATTCTAGTATTCCACAAAAGCAGTCGTAAAGGGTAATAGGAATTCAAAATTAAGAAGGTCAGATCAAATTTGAGTATTTGGATAAAAAAAATATGATAAGTTTGTACTTGAGAACCAATGTATTTATTAAAGTCTAGATTTTAAAATCTAAAAAAATCTAAAATATCTATTCCCTAACTTCTTCTCTAATTCTCCCTTTACCTGGGGAGAAATAGAGGAGATATTTGTTTTGTAGGAACAGGTGTATGAGGTGGTGAGGTATTTAGATAAATTTAGCAATTTCACCTTAGCTTCAGCAGGTTTTAACTTCAGCATGACCATTGCGGATAGCCCATGCCAGTTCTAGCATTTGAGTCCAGCGTTTTTGTAGTTGTTTAGGGGTACATTGGACAGCTTTAGCGATCGCTTGATCATTCTCCATTAAAGTTTTTAGCTGAAAGATTTGCTGTTGCTGTTCTGTGAGTTGATTCCAAAAAGCATCCCACTGCTGAGAAGATAAACCCAACTTATGTTCTAAACCAGCACCCAGCCATTGATGTACTAGTTGCCAGTGGTGTTGTTTAGCAAACTTCTCAACGTGATACTTAAAGCGTTGTTGCAAATAATCGCGCTGACGGCTAGTTAATCCTAAAATTTGGTCAATTTCCGGTGCTGAGAGATCCTGAAGTTTAAGAGACAGGTAATCCATGCAATCAGCTTGACCTTGAGATTCCAGATATTTCATCAACTCTGTAATCACGCGATCGCGTTCCGACTCCTCAGATGGATCAAAATTAGGTTTAGCAACCATCTGTGATCTAATTTGTTGCACCGCCAAATTACGTTGATAAGATTCTGCCTCTTCAGTCTTAGCCGAATCCACAGCCATTTCAATATCTACAGTCGTTTCTTGGGGTTGACGACGAGCAAAACCTTGAGCGCGTAACACAATCAACTGTTGATTAGCACCACCAGGTAAATTAATCCGCCGTTTAGCATACTGCTCCGTAAAGGCCATATACTCAGCTAATTGTAGTTGAGTACGTGGTGTGTAATCTTCAGCTAATTCATTTTCTCTGCGAAAAGCTTTAATCGCTTCAATATAAAAAGCTTGCAGAAAATCTTCAATCAGATTGTAACGAGCTTCAAAACCTAATTCTGAGCCAGCAACAGTAACATGGCGATAAACAATAGCACCTAAACTACTATGTAATTCTACACGCCCTTGTTTTGAGCCTAATTGATAGTAACGCAGGCACTTTTGTAAACGGTGTCTTGCTAAAGTAATCTGCCAAGACCTAACTTGCCCTGAAGTTTGGATGCGGGAACTTTTATCACATATCCGTTCTACTTCTTTAGCTATGCGTTTAGTTACAGCTTGCACACATCCAGTTGAAGCTTTTACTTGAGTCTGCATTTCCTGACAAAGCAGTTGTACTAAAGTCTCAGAGTTAATATCTGATAAGTCTTCGGTTGAAATATCACCATCAAAAGCAGGTGTGGAATTTGGCAGATTGACGAGGTTAGCTTTCATGACTTTTCCTGAAATTGGTATTGCACCTTAACTAAAACGCAGACACAGTATTTAAGCACAGTCATAACTGGATAATTTTGTTGGTATTGATTCATCAAAACTTACCTTTTATGATATTTACTTATAACACTGTAATAAATTTCACAAGTTAAGGGCTTATCAAGTGTGTCGCTTTTTTGATCAGCAACTAGATCAAAGGTGAGACATCGGCTTTGAGTAGGCGCTACAATTAGTCCAAACCCTAGCAATGCCAAGATTTGCTGCCATCCCTTTTCCCGTGATCCCAGCATCTTTTTGTATGACAATTTCAAAATTGGAGTATGTTTATCACAATTTGCGAAACAGAGGGTTGCATCTGTAAGGCTTAATTATTATACCCAGGCTGCTGCTGCTTCCCAACCTAACCCCCTCCGTGTAATGACTGGTTCTTCATCCGTCAGGTCTAAAATGGTAGAAACATGATACGTAGGTTCTTCACCTGTATCTATAATAATGTCCACCAAGTTATCCAAACGGTCAAATAGCTCTACCCGCGACATAATATTTTCTGAATCTAATTCAGCTATTTCATCGTCTATGTCCTTGGGTGGTAAATGTGCCGAAGTGGAAATAATCGGATTTCCTAAGGCTTCCAGCAATGCCAAACATACAGTATGGTCTGGCACTCTAATTCCTGTGGTTTTTCGCTTGGGATTTTGTACCAGTCGCGGCACTAACTTGGTTGCAGGTAGCAAAAAAGTGTAGGAACCTGGTATCAAACGCTTTATAATCCGATAGGCTGTATCACTTACGAAGGCATAAGTTGCCACATTAGAAAGCGAAGGACATAAAAATGTCAATGGTTTATCATTCGCTAACTGCTTAATTTGCCGCACTCTTTCCACTGCCGACTTGGCATTCAAATCACAACCAATTGCATAGACTGTATCAGTAGGGTAGAGCATGATAGCGCCACTAGAAAGCGCCAACTTTATATCCTCTATACGACGGTTTTGAGGATTATCAGGATGAATTGCAAAAGTTTTGGCCATAACCTGATTGGGGACTGGGGAAATTAACCTTTTACTTTTTACCTTTTGCCTTTTCCCACTGACAACTGACAACTGATAACTGACCAATTTTATGAAAAAAATTGCTTATCTTCAATGTCCAACAGGAATTTCCGGTGATATGTGCCTGGGTTCGTTGGTAAGTCTGGGTGTTCCAGTAGAGTATTTAGTAGAAAAACTTAATGCTTTGGGAATTGAGCAGGAATACCAATTACGAGCAGAACTTGTTCATCGGCAGACTCAGCAAGCTACTAAAATCCATGTCGATTTAGTACACCACCAGCATTATCACCATCACCATCATGGCCGCCATCTACCAGAAATAGAGAAGATGATTCTCAAAGCTAAATTGCCATCACAGGCACAAGCTTGGAGTTTAGCTGTATTCCGCCAGTTAGCAGTGGCAGAGGGAGCGGTACATGGCATTGAACCAGAAAAAGTTCACTTTCATGAGGTGGGCGCTGTAGACACGATTGTAGATATTGTTGGTACTTGCTTGGGGTTGGATTGGTTAGGTATCGACAGCAATCAGGAAGGATTACCTTTGATATACTGCTCACCGTTTCCGACTGGTGGGGGAACTGTTCGCGCTGCACATGGTCAAATGGCAGTACCAGTACCAGTAGTATTGAAGTTGTGGGAAATGCGGAGTTGTCCAGTTTATAGTAATGGTATTGAGAAAGAACTAGTAACACCAACAGGGGCAGCGATCGCAACTACCTTAGCTAGAAGTTTTAGTTCACCACCTCCAATTATCCTCAAACAAGTGGGACTAGGAGCAGGTTCTCTCGATTTACTCATCCCCAATATACTACGACTCTGGATCGGTGAAAGTGTAAATGAAAAGACAAATATTCCTGATTTTGCTAATACTAGTCCTAACTTAGAAATCATCTCTGTCCTAGAAACTCAAATTGATGACTTAAATCCCCAAGCTATTGGCTATGTCTTTGATGCTTTATTTGCCGCTGGGGCAGTGGATGTCTTTACTCAAAGTATAGGAATGAAAAAATCCCGTCCAGGGCTTTTGTTGACTGTAATTTGTTATCCAGAACATTTAGCCAGTTGTGAGGAGATTTTATTCCGCGAAACCACTACTTTAGGAATTCGTCGGACTACTGAACAACGGACTATTTTACAACGGGAAATACAACAAGTAAAAACGCCTTATGGTAATGTGCGTGTGAAAGTGGCCTGGAAAGGACAAGCAACAGAAAAAAGTATTACTAACGTGCAGCCAGAATATGAAGATTGTGCAGACTTAGCACGAAAACATAATATTCCCTGGCGTGAAATTCAACGTTTGGCGTTACATAATTGGTATTGTCAAACTTAACTCTCAAGAAACACAGATTTAGGGGATAAAAACTAGTCTTATTGAAGACATTGAGTAGAAAAATAGTGGGCAATGTCCACCTGAACAACATGAAGTTAATTTCAATCAGATCCTTTTAAAGTTCTATTGACTGCTTCTCCTACATCTTCAGTTCTGCGTTGAATATTTTTACCAACATCTTCAGTTGCACGCTGTAAATTTTTGGTTAAACCTTTGGCAGCATTTTCAACATTTTCTTGAAGATTTTCTACTCCTCTTTTAGTCCCTTTAGTTACTCCTTCTCTCACTTCTTTGGCTGAACTTCCCACATCTTCACCTAAATTTTTTACTCTCTCACTAAAAGGTGTTCCTTCCCGATAATTACGGACATATTGATCGGTAGTATCAATTCCTTTACGTTCAATGTTTCTCTGAGCATTTTCTATTAATGCATCTGCTCTATCTCTAGCTGATTTCTGTGCTTCTCCTGATCTAGGATCTACATCACTAAAATTGTTCATTCCCCCTTGATATTGAGAAATAGGATAATCTTTTGTGGGGTCATATCTTTGCACATTTGGCGGTTGTCCCGCAGGTTGAGGTGGTTGTCCGGCTATAGTAGGATGATTACAGGCTTGGACTAAAAATAGAAAAGTTGCTGCCAGAAATACCTTTATGATTTTCAGTGGGTGTAGATTATGTACCCAAGTAATTAATTTCTTCATCTTCTTCTCCTTGTATTTTATTATCTGATTTAAAAATTGAAGTTCTATTTGCCTACGACTGGATTTTCCTGTAATTTAGGTTTAGCACTGGCTTCATCTGCTTTCTCTTTTAAAAATCCTGAAGCTTTTTCAACTGACTCTGTGACAGTTTCCATTCGCTCTTGAATGCGAGTTTTTATATCTGTTTCATGCTGAATTAATCCACCTGGCTCAGAATGTTTGAATTCTTCTTATGTGATAATTGGTATTTATGCTTCTTTCCTAACCCTACCTGAAGGTTTTTCTGCACCAGGGTAAAGAATTTCTGCTTCTTTATTTACTGCTAGTAATAATTGTGATGTTAAAGCTAAACTAGCTTGATCATCCTCTGAATTCCCCTGTTCAGCAGTTACTTTTGGGTCAGTGGACATTCGCAAATTTGTATATTTGTCACCCCTTATCTAATAAGGATTATTTGCTCCACCAGCTTGCACAGGAGTACTTTTGGGTACACCTTGAGCATTTACTCCACTACAAGCGCTGTTAACTATCAACAATATTCCAGCTACAAGGATAGTTATAATTTGCCGTATTTGCAATTTTCTACAGAAATCTATCAAGTATTTCACTTTTTCCTCCTTATCCAGGATTAAACTTCAATTAGCTGTCAGATTATTAATTTACACAGCCAATATTTACATATATTTGGTAGAGGCTTAAGTTATTAACATCAACAACATTTACCAACTTAAAAAAATAAAACCCTATCAACCTCTAGCGTAGGTCACATTCTACTTTTGAAAAAATTACAATTTTATCTAACTATAGAGAGATATTATTTAATATAATAATTTCGGCAATTTAACGGTTAAATTCTACTCATGAAAAAAGTTTTACGCTGGTTCATTTTGGGGGTAACACTGTTTTTTTTAGGAAAAGCCTTAAAGGATAATTGGTTAGAAGTGAGTTCTATCCGTATTGATGCAGCAGGATGGCCAAGTTTGGCAGTTGCAACAGGTGTAACTTTACTTGCACATACGTGGGCTGGTTGGATATGGACTTGGGTGTTGCAAGAGTTAAATCAATCTGTATCATCGCCTCAGTTTATCCAAGTTTACCTAAAGACGAATATAGCTAAGTATTTACCTGGTAATGTTTGGCATTACTATGGACGAGTTTTAGCGGCTAAAAATGCTAATGTTTCTGCGGGTGCAGCGACTCTAAGTGTTTTACTAGAACCCTTACTTATGGCTACTGCAGCTTTGATTATTGTTGTTTTATTTGGTAGTCAATTAGCAGTAGATAATACTAATTTTGTGATCCAAATTCTGCAAATTGTAATTTTATTTGTGGTGCTTGGTACTGTTCATCCTTGGTTTTTGAACCTATTGATTCGCTTTTTATATAGGTTTAAGAATAAAAAATCTGACCCTGAAAATCAGTCTATTAGTAGTTTAAGTGTTGAACGCTATCCTCTACGTCCTTTGTTGGGAGAATTAGTTTTTTTAGGATTGCGTGGAAGTGGATTTATATTAACTATGTATGCTCTAGGTCCGTTAAAATTGAGCCAAATTCCTTTATTACTGGGTGCTTTTAGTTTTGCTTGGGTGCTAGGATTAGTTGTTCCTGGCGCACCTGGTGGTTTGGGAGTGTTTGAAGCAACGGCTATAGGAATTTTACAGCATCATTTCCCTGCTGCTTTGGTAATAAGTGCCATCGCACTCTATCGTCTCATTAGTATTTTCGCAGAAATTGCTGGGGCTGTTTTCGCTTCCCTCGATGAACGCCTTGCTAGTTAATAAGAAAAAATGTTAATAAGAAAAAATGGGTAAACAGTTTTTACTACCATTTACCAATCCTCTCATTTTGAACTTTTTTAATGGGGGTGGGGGGACTTGAACCCCCACGACTTTTTACAGTCAACGGATTTTCATTCTCTCGCAGCTTTCACTACTGCCTTGTTGCTTAAGCAACTTCAGGCTTTGAGAATTGGACTCTCCCTTTACCCTCGGCTTTACGTTAGGGTAGCTCCCGTCGAGTCTCTGCACCTTCCCAGAATTTTGAATTTGGGATTTTAAATTTTGGGTTTAACTCCAAAATCAAATCTCAAGTCTAAATTTTCTGGGCTTGGCTCAGGATTGCCATATCTATAAACAGATTTAGGTTTCCCTGAATTTGAGAGCTTCCACTTAAAAGATTTCTCTATCAAGGCTCAGTTTTCTAAGTCCGTAGCGTCTACCATTCCGCCACACCCCCAAAGGGTTTCCGGTGTCTCGAGTTCCAAAACCTCCTTATCTATTTTACCATTAGTTGTATCTTTTGTGCAAGTAGTTTGAGAAATTTTGTTCTTAAACAGGATTTTTCTTCTTATCTAGCACCTAATCGCTTTTTGTTCCAAAATTCGATTATATCATAATCCTAGCTGTAATTTGCGATTATGACAAGTAGTTGAAAAATTTATTTGCTTTTCCAGCAAAACCTATCAGTGATACTTCGCTGAGTCTGACAGTTCATCATATTATGGGGAGTAGATGCACCAAATAGTCTTCTCAAATCCGACAAAGAATTATGGTTGTAGCACTACTTTATCTGATTTTGGCCGGAGCTTATCTTCTGGTAGTACCAATGGCTGTGATGCTTTACCTAAAGCTGCGGTGGTATACGGCTAGTTCTATAGAGCGTGGGTTTATGTACTTTTTAGTGTTCTTCTTCTTTCCGGGTCTGTTGCTGCTCTCACCAATTGCAAATTTTCGACCCCGGCGCAGACAGATTGTTTAATTTAGATTTGGTAGGTCATTACTCTCATGCGACGCATTGACGCAATCGGAATTACTTTTGGCATTTTTATGGCTGGTGGCTTGGCCTATGCAATATTGCAGCTGGTCGGTTTAGATGGTCAAAGTGCTGGTATTTGGAGCCAAGCTTTACTGGTTGTGGGTTTGATTGGTTGGTTAGCTACCTATCTTTTCCGTGCAGGGAGTAAAAAAACGACCTACCATCAACAACGGGAAGAGTATGAAAAGGCGTTCCTACAAAAGCAATTGGATGAACTGACTCCTGAAGAATTAGCGAAAATCCAAGCTGAAATAGAATTAGGTGACAAGTAAATGGACGCTGGGGACTGGGGCTGGGATTGGGAATATAACCAACTACCACTGACTACTGACTAACGACTAATGACTAATGACTACTACAATTTCTCGTTGTTTTGAAACTCTCAGACGGAATCACGAGTGCGCTCTGATTCCGTTTATTACTGCTGGTGATCCTGATTTAGAAACTACTGCTAAGGCTTTGCAAGTTCTAGATCGTTCTGGTGCAGATATTATTGAGTTGGGTGTTCCCTATTCTGATCCTTTAGCAGATGGTCCTGTGATTCAAGCGGCTGCTACCCGTGCATTGGAGAGGGGTACTACTTTGGATCAGGTGTTGGCAATGCTACATGCAACTACTCCTGGTTTACAAGCGCCAATTATTTTATTTACTTACTACAACCCGATATTGCATCGAGGAATTCAGAAGTTTCTGGAACAAATTAAGGCTGCTGGTGTAGCGGGTTTGGTTGTTCCTGATTTACCTCTGGAAGAGGCGGCAGGGTTGTTAGAACTAGCTTCTGAGGTTGGGATTGATTTAACTCTGTTAGTCGCTCCTACAAGTTCTACCCAGAGGATAAAAGCGATCGCTCGTGCTTCCCAAGGATTTATCTATTTGGTGAGTGTAATTGGTGTGACGGGAATGCGAAACCAAATGGAAAGCCGAGTTTCTGATTTACTCACACAAATTCGCTCTGTCACAGATAAACCTATTGGTGTGGGCTTTGGTATTTGCGACACGGAACAAGCACGTCAAGTCCGGGAATGGGGCGCAGATGCAGCGATTGTCGGGAGTGCTATTGTCAAGCGGTTGGCAGAAGGAACACCGGAAGCAGGACTTGATGCGATCGCAGAATTTTGCCACAATCTGAAGTCAGGTATCAAAACTACCTCTTGATGATTTGGGAAAAGTAGATTAAAAAAGGTAACAGCGTAGTTTTTTTATCATCTATATAGTGGACAATTTGGCTGATATAGTTTTGAATGTTAACAGCACATACCAGGCTGAAAAAAAACTACCTGATAAATTTGCTTATAATTTGAGTTTTATGTGAATTGAAACAGGCAAGACATTATGAGTGTGAGAGCGAGTCAGTTAAAATCAAGTTATGCTACCGTCGGAGTTGAGGGGTAAAAACGATGAGTGAAAGTATGGCATTTATCGGCGGAGTTGCTGTAGCTGGTCTGGCGGCTCTCCTACTGCTGAAAGGAACAAACACCCCAATACAATCTAACTTCGCTGCTGCTCCACAAATGCCAGCCACATTTGTAGCACCCCAGGTTATGCAGCAGCCCATACAGTATCCACCTTACGGACAAACAGTATATACAAATCAACAACCCGTAGCGCCCAATTCCAGCCAGAGTCCGGAAGTGGAAAAGTTGAATACGCAGTTAGAAAAGCTGAAAGCTGACAACGAACAAATACGGATACAAAATATCCAATTACAGGGTCAATTACAAAATTTCACCCAACAGCAGTGGCAGTTAGCCCAACAGCAAAATCAACCAAGAGTAGCTGCACTACCTCCTGAACAAAATCGCTGGTGGTCTTCACCCATCATTTGGGCTGTGGGAGGAGCTACACTCACTATTGGTGGTGGTGTTGTTGTGGCTGGAGTCTTATCTTTATTTTCTCCCAAGCAACGTCCTACTCGCACTGTGCAGGTGATTCACCCCTACAATGGACCGACACCACCTTTGACTAATGTACGACGGGCTGAATTTTTACCATCCTCACGTCCAGAAGCTAGACGAGTAGTGGAGAATGCGGAATACGACGAACTACACTAACAGGTTGGTAATTGCTAATGGGTAATTGCTAATGGGTAAAATATCATTTCCATTACCATGCAGTTAAAAGGTGTTTTCAGGCTTGTCTGTATCACTAGGGGCTTTTGTAGTGGTTGTTGTCTTTTCATAGATTTTCTTATCTTCCTTGGGAAGAACTTGTTTAGCAGCATTTTCCGCTGCTTGCTTAAATATTGGGTCTAATTTATCTTGCCAGTATTTAATATTGGGTAACTTTTCTGGATGATCTCGATAAGCTACGACTTTATCCCATTGGCCGTTATCAATGGCTCGGTTAATTTCATTAGCAAGTGCTTCTGCCTTTTCCCAATCTTTTTGCCATTGATTCATAATTTCAACAGTTTCTTTGATTCCTGAAGCAGCATTAGCTGGAACTGATTTGAGAATTGCGATCGCACCATTTACATCACCTGACTCAAACTTCTGTCTGGCACGTCCTACTATTTTCTGTTTGTCCTCATTAGCTGGCTTTCTCTCAGTTTCAGAAGTTGATTGATCAGATATTTCCGGTTTGGAAGTAAATACAGTAATTGGTTCTGGTTGTGGTGTAGGAATTGGTCGAGATGCGATTAAAGGCTGATCATCTACGGTTTGAATGGAAATTCCTTGATCCCTTAAACAAGAAATCCATTGATCATTATTAGAAATCACATCTGAATGCGCCCAAGCCAAACGTCCAGATTTTAGTTTCAGTTCTATCCAACCACGTTTTGTGCGCTTACCAGTAATATCAAATTCACTAGCATCACCAACTATTTTTAAAATATTATCAGAATTGATACCACTCGGTTCAGAACGGATATTAGAATTAGCTGTGACTACAGCCAAGCAGTTTTTCTTACTACTTCTTGCTGTCCAATTAGCAGCTATATTTTTCACATTGGGATATAAATTTGTGACCAAAGCCGCTGCACTACCTGCTAATAAGATGCCAATAATTAAAGGTAATGGATCAGGTTTACTAGATTCTGTAAGAGGTTTATTAACTGCATTGTTAATTACAGGATTAGTAGGGGCTACAGCGACAGTGTGCTGTGAAACAACTTGAGATGGGGGTGGGAAAGATGGAGATTTGCGGGCTTTGTAGCTAAGTTGTTTCGGAGCTTCTGAAGATAAGGAATATCCAGAGGTAAGATTCAGAAAATCTCTACACGCTTGCAGTGCTTCTGTAGCTGTTTGGTAGCGGTCTTTGAAGTGATAACGGACCATCTTACTTAAGATTTCTGCCAAGTGGTAGTTAACAGGAAGAAAATGCTGCCAGAGAATTTCACCGGTATTAGGATCTTCTTGTAATTGCTTGGCTGGTACTCCGGTTAAGGTTTGAATACCAATAATCCCCAAGGAATAAATATCACTATTAGGACGGGGTTTACCTTGTCCCTGTTCTGTAGGCATATAGCCAGGTGTACCAATAGCTACAGTAGCACTAGTCTGTGCGGCAACTGTGACTAAAGGCGATCTCAATTGTTTGACTGCTCCAAAGTCTACCAAAACCAATCTATAATCACAAGACCGACGAATTATATTATCTGGCTTAACATCCCGGTGAATCACACCTTGTTGATGGACAAATTCTAAAATACCCAGAACTTCCAGCAACATTTGCATGACTTGGCTTTCACTCCAAGGTTGGCCGGGGATTAGTTCTTCACTTAGGGTATGTCCATCAATGTATTCTTGGACTAAGAAAAATTCTTGATTTTCGTCAAGATAAGCGAGTAGCCTGGGTATTTGGTCATGATTACCTAGCTTTTCTAAAGTTTCCGCTTCGTTATTGAATAGATGTTTAGCAGTTTCAAAAATTTTGGGATCTGTGCTAGCTGATCTGAGGTGTTTGACGACGCAAATGGGATTACCAGGTCGTCTAGTATCTTGGGCAATATAAGTTTGACCAAATCCTCCCGTTGCCAAAATGCGTATGACTTGGTATCGATGGTCTAGTAGTTTGCCTATCATAATTCCCTCCCCAGTTTTAATACCTAATTTTCCAGTTGGTAGTCAATATCTCCAAATTTTCTCCTAAGAAATCCACTATCTTGAGAAAAGATTTAGAGTAAAAACGCAGTTCTTTAATAAAACCAACAAATTCTTTCTTTTCTTTTAGTATCTCTGTTAACTAGCAATGCCACCTAAGATAACAAATTCCACTGTATGGCAGCAATCCGAACTGCTGATGCAGCCTGCTTTTATTCGGGTTGTCGATAATATTCGTAAGCACCTTGATATATCCTCTTGGAAAGGAACTTATCATGATGTAGTGATTTGGCCTCCTGGTACAACTGATGAAACAAAAGTTGTAGTGACACAGTTATTGCAAGATATGGAAAATGCCACACCGCAACAGGTGGAAGATATTAGGAAAAATCTTGCCACTTTGCCTATGCCCCATCCAGGATACCATTTGCGCTTGCAACGTCAAGAGCAGCAAGTCAATGTGGATTTGTGGGATATGTGTTATCAAGTGTGTTTTTTAAATTACGATGCTGAGAATATCTCAGTAGATATTGATACTAGTTTATTCGATGACTTAGGAGAAGTGGATTGGCAAGATCTGGAAAATAAGACGAAGATGCTGGTCAAGCAGCTATTTGAGAGTTTACCAGAGGCGTGATGTCTGGGGGGTCTGGTGTGGGAATATACACCCCTCTCATATACTTGATCAAACAGAATTCAGAACCTGCCAATATAACTAAATAAAAACTGATTAGAGAAACAAGAAAAGACATTCTCAGTTCGATGGAATGATCATTCCATTCACGGTTTGGGAAACCCTTTTTAAGGGCTTCAATTTGCTCTTTGGTAAAAGTGGCAGCTATTTCTAGTGAGATTTGAGCAAAAAAGTTCTCACGCAGAGGATTAATATCCTGTTTTTTTTATTTTGTAGTATTGTCATATTTTCGTTGCAGAGATATTTTAAGACTAAGCATATTACATCTATTAGTTAATAAATAACACATTCTTTTATAAAATTTACTGTAATTACACTAAAAAAATTTTCGTTCTTTTGCCAAAAACCACTTATTTTGGACTATATTTTGTTATTTGTATTGATGATAATTTTACGAATAAGCAGTCAATTAGACAATAGGGGAATTTACTGAAGGGTATCCCAAAATTTTTTGCTTAAAGGGGAAAGGGAAAGAAAAACATTTACCTTTTAACCTTTTTCTAAACTAATTTACCACTTCCAGGTTTAAAATTTAGTCAAAATTTAGTGTTCTATTCAGATGGACTGCACCGTATGCACATCTTCGGGGGTAACTTGAGCGATCGCACTCAAATACTTTTCAATATAATGAAAGTCTCCAGCAATAACTTGGTTATAAGCCAATTGACTAGCTTGACTCGTGATATCTTGATTATTCAAAATAAAACCAGCGTCGAGTTGTGTTTTCGCTCGGTTTAATTCTTCATGACCACACGCTTTTCACGAGTTAGTTGCTCTGAGTCTATTAAAGCATTTTTCATGCGATCGCTTTCCAGAGTCAACAGTGCTTCTAACTTATCTCACTGCACCCTACCAAAATCAGCCGTTTCATCAAAACTAGTAAAAGCATTAAACTGACTATCCAAATTGCACCGGACGGTCAGTAGTACCCTTAAACATTAAATGTTCAAGTTGGTGAGAAATCCCATTTTCTCCTTTTCCCTCATTGCGGGATCCAACCTTGTACCAAACCTGCACACTTAGGTGCAGTATGTACTTCTTTGGTGCAGTATGTACTTCTTTCCTGAGTACAGTTAAGCCATTTTCCAACACCGTTTTTTGAACCCCTTGGGTGAAACAGAGTGCAGAAACAGATGTAACTACTGGTGTGGCAGCACTGGTAAAATCGCCAGAAAACGGCATGAACAATCAGAATCACACTGAAACATAACGCTAGGAGCATATAAAAACGTAGCTTCATAAGCCAGCCATTCACGAAAAAAAGTTACAGTTGTAGAATAGAGTCTGAGAGGATAGACGAACTAGATTTTTCTATTTACATTTAACTTAATTCCTCTTAATTAAATTGACTAAAATATCTAGCCAACCCAAGGAACAGCAGATAAAGTATGACACTCACCGCTACTCATAGTGGGAACGACAATGAAAGTGATTGAATTAGTTACAGGTTATCTTGTTCTCTAACCATAAAGACACAACGAAAAAACCTAAAACTCAACCCCCAAAACCCGCACTAAAAACGCCCACTTATCCGCCGCTTCCTCAATAATTTTCCCCGTTGGTTTACCTGCACCATGTCCAGCTTTTGTTTCAATTCTAATAAACACCTGTGCATTACCAACATGAGATTCTTGCAAAGCTGCCGCAAACTTAAAACTATGGGCAGGAACTACCCTATCATCATGATCAGCCGTAGTAATTAAAGTAGTAGGATAAGCTGTCCCCATCTGCAAATTATGCAACGGTGAATAAGCATAAAGAGTTTTAAACTCCTCCGCATTTTCTGAAGAACCATATTCAGCGACCCAAGCCCAACCAATAGTAAATAGATGGAAACGCAACATATCTATCACACCCACTGCGGGTAAAGCAGTAGCAAATAAATCAGGGCGTTGTGTCATACAAGCACCCACCAACAAACCACCATTACTAGCACCACCAATAGCCAGTTTTTTAGGTTGAGTGTAATTATTAGCAATTAACCATTCAGCCGCAGCAATAAAATCATCAAAAACATTCTGCTTTTTCTCCTTCATTCCCGCTTGATGCCATTCTTCTCCATATTCACCACCACCGCGCAAATTAGGTACAGCATAAACTCCCCCCATTTCCAGCCACACTAACAAACTTACGGAAAAATTAGGAGTCAAGGAAATATTAAAACCGCCATATCCATAGAGATAAATTGGGTTATTGCCATCTAATCTAATGCCCTTATTGTGAGTGATAAATATAGGTACTTGTGTACCGTCTTTACTTTGATAAAAGACTTGTTTTGTCTCATAATCATTAGGATTAAAATCTATCTTGGGCTGACGGAAAATTTCACTTTTACCAGTTTTCATGTAGTAGCGGTAGATAGTGTCTGGTCTAATAAAGCTGGTGAAACTGTAAAATATTTCTGTATCATGACGTTTACCACGAAAACCTGCAGCAGAACCGAGTCCTGGTAATTCTACTTCGCGGATAAAGTTACCAGTGAGATCAAATATTTTAATTTGGGTGTGAGCATCTTGGAGATAATTAGCCACAAATTGATTATTTAAAATCCCAACACTTTCTAATGTTTCTGCGGCTGGGGGAATAATTTCTAACCAATTTTCTGACGCTTGATTTTGAGCATCAATGGCAACCACTCTACCCCGTGGTGCATTTAAATCTGTACGAAAATAGAAAACTTCATCATCATGATCGATAAAGCTATAATCTGCCTCAAATTGGTTAATTAATTCGACTACTTCAGCATTAGGGTTAGTCAAATCTTTGTAAAAAGCCAAGTTTCTGTGGTCAGTTCCTAGCCAAACAGAAATAATCAGATATTTGCCATCTTCTGTGACAGTTCCACCAAAACCCCATTCTTTTTCATCAGGACGATGATAAATCAATATGTCTTCTGATTCAGATGTACCAATTTTGTGGTAATAAAGTCTGTGGTAATAATTAACATCTTCTAATTTGGTTTTTTCATTTGGTTCATCATAACGACTGTAGAAAAAACCTTGATGGTCATGAGTCCAAGAAGCACCAGAAAATTTAACCCATTTTAAATGATCTTGTAAATCTTCACCTGTTTGAATATCTCTAACTTTCCATTCTTGCCAATCTGAACCAGAGGTAGATAAACTATATCCTAAAATTTGACCATTTTCACTAATTTCAATTCCCGAAAGAGCAACTGTACCCTCTGCGGAAAATTGATTAGGGTCTAGTAAAACTCTAGGTTCTGCATCTAAAATGGGGAGAATATAGAGAACACTTTGGTTTTGCAGTCCGTTATTTTTGAAATAAAAGTAGTTTCCACCTTCTTTAAAGGGAATACCATACTTTTCATAATCCCATAATTTTGTGAGACGCTGTTTAATTTTTTCTCACGCTGGAATTTGGTTTAGATAAGTGAAAGTAATTTGATTTTGTGCGTCAACCCAGGCTTTTGTTTCTTCCGAATCTGGATCTTCTAAAGCAGGGTAAGGATCGACAACTATAGTACCGTGATAATTATCAACTTGATTGCTTTTTTTGGTGGTGGGATAGGTGAGAGGAGTTTGAGAATCAGACATAGTTATAGAAATTATTGCGGTGCATTCTCTATTCTCCCCATATCCGCATCTTTAGGCTACTACTCAAGAACATAAATTAGGTTTTGGGTAGTCAGGACTTTTCCCGGTCCCCAGTCCCTACTTTAGCGATAACCAGTTTTTCCCCTTTCAGCATCCGGGAAGCAGCTTCTAGTAGTGCTTCTTCTAGATAGGGTTTGGTAAAGTAACCACTAGCACCCAATTGAACGGCCATTTGTCTATGTTTATCTGCACCTCGTGAGGTGAGCATAGCGATAGGTAAATGATTGAAAGTGCTGTCTTTTTGGATGCGTGATAGCAATTCTAGTCCATCACATCTGGGCATTTCAATGTCACAGAAGACGATATCGCAAGGTAAACCAGAACGTAGTTTATCCCAGGCTTCTTGACCATCACGGGCTTGTTCAACGCGATAACCTGCTTTGTTGAAGGTGAGGGAAAGTAGTTCTCGAACAGTGATTGAGTCATCGACTATTAGAACTGTGGGTTCAACTTTTACTTCTGGGGCTTCAAGCATAGGAGGAAGGGCTTTCCGCGGCCAAGAACCGCCACCAATTTGTCTGGACATCTTACCTTGGAAGATGTCGATGATTTCTAAAACGTCGGCAATGGGCATAATGCGACCATCACCAAGAACGGTAGCACCGGCTACACCACTTGGTTTGGGTGCTGGCCCTTCAAATTGTTTAATAACTATTTCTTGCTCGCTGAGAACTTGGTCTATTTGGAGGGCAACCATTGAATTGCCTGAGCGCAAGATCACGACAGAAAGCATGTCATCATCTCGCGTACTGCTGTAGATACTGGCGCGACTGATCTGGCGATTGAAGGCTAAAATTTCTTGTAAAGGTCGGAATGGTAGAACTGTATCCCGCCAGTAAATAAATGATTGTCCATCAATATCTTTGTGAATATCTGTGACGGGTATATCTAGTGTGTCTTCTACGCCGTCCATTGGGAAGGCAATTCTGGATTTATCGGATATGCAGCAGAGAGCTTTGCAGATACTCAGGGTGAGTGGTAGACGAATGGTGAAGGTGGTTCCTTTACCTAGTACAGAATCTGTGCTAACTGTGCCGCGAATTTCGTTAATATCGTTTTCAACTACGTTCATGCCCACACCCCGGCCTTTGATATCATCAATTTCATCGGCGGTGCTGAAACTGGGCAGGAACAAAAGTTCATAGAAGTCTTGGCGCGTCATATTTTGCGCTTCTTCTGGTGTGATGATCTCTTTTTGAATTGCTTTCAGTTTGACCTTATGGTGATCAATACCAGCACCATCATCGGTGACGGAAATGACTGTTTGGTTACCTTGGTGGAAAGCGCGGATAGTAATGATGCCCAGAGGTAGTTTACCTGCTGCTTTGCGGACTTCTGTTGTTTCAATACCGTGAGCGATCGCATTGTTGAGCATATGAGTGAGTGGATCGGTGAGATGATCCAAAATCATCTTGTCAATTAATGTATCTGCCCCTTCTGTTACCAACTCTACTTGTTTTCCATACTTGATACCGTTATCCCGCACTCCTCGACGCAAGCGATCAATGGCTTGAGCAAAAGGCACCATTCGCGCTTTGGTTAGTCTTTCTTGTAGCTGGGTGGTGACTTGGCGGAACTGCCGTGCTACACGCTCAGTTTCTTCGGTGACAAAGTCAATGTCGCTGGCTGACTCCCGCACTCGGACAATGTATTCTATTGTTTCTTGGGAGAGGGTATGGAAAAGGGTAAATTGATCCATTTCCAGTTCGCTGAAGCCTCTGTCATTATTAGCATTGCTAGACTGTCCATATTCTCTGGATCTGCGGCTGCCTAACAGAGAAGCTTCTAGGAGTGATCGCTCGTATAACTCCTGCATTCTTCCACCCACATCTGAAAGATGCTGTACTTGAATCAGCAAGTTATCCAATGACTGTCGTAGACGTTCATGATCCTGCTCTAAGGTGTTACGATTTACCACCAACTCTCCAACTAAGTTACTCATCTCATCCAGTTGTTTAACTGGAATCTTCATGCCTTCTTCTCTGAGCCGACGAGTAGTGGGACGTGGTGTTGTTTTACTGGGAGTAGATTTTGTAGTTCTGCCTTGAGCTGCAATGCTTTGATTGGCTTCAGCCAGCAATTTCTCTAAGTTCCTAAATTCATCGGATATTTCTGAGTCCACAAACGCATTCTGAGCTTTGGAGACTCTTGCTTGACTGACTATCGGTGCTGTTTTAGGCGTTTCTACTGCTTGGGCATCATCTGTATTCAGCAATGCTTCTAAAGCCGCAAAATCCACATCTGGTATGGAATCCAGATTAGGGGATAAATCTATTTTTCCATCTAATAATGTTTCTAAATCAGCAAATTCATCCTGGATATGAACCTGATTTTCTGGATTAGCTACTGCTATAGTTTCCGCCTCTAGTTGTTCATGATTTGCTTGTTCAAGGTTGACCAGAAACTGATCAGATAAATCATCTGTAATTTCGTTTTCTAGCCCCAATTCTAAGAAAGTAGCATCCCAGGAGGCGGTATTGATGTCTTGTACCAAAGTTTCGTTGACTTCTTGGTCTTGTGCCTCTGGCTGTGTCGGGACACTCAAACTGAGAAGATTGAAATTGTGATCAGTATCAATATCAATCTTTTTATTTTCCTGGCGATCAAGTGTTGAGGAACTTTGGCTTATATTCTCTAGGGAGACTAATACATTTACATTCTCTTTATTGTCATCAAAATTGTCATCAAAACCAGCAAAAATATCTAGTTCCAGTTCAGCATTTGTTTCGGAAAATTGTTTAGTAAATTCTGGACTGAAATTCAGAGCTTCTAGCTCAGGAGAGAAGCTATACATTTCTGGTAAATACAATTCACCATCATTAACAATGCTAAAAGTATATTGGGAATCTGACCAGTCAGAAAATATATTATTATCTGGCTCTGATACCAGTCCCAAATCCCCTAATTTTTCTTGCTCCTGCGCAGTAAAATCAAAGTCGTCCAAGTAATTCAGGTTAGAAACTGGCTTTTGAGTATCACTTACAGTTTCTTCAAATGATGCAAATATGTCTTCTTCTAATTCCCTCACTACATCTTGTCTGACTCCAGCATTGAGTCCTAATAGTAGTGCTGTATCTGTCGGATTCCAGAATTCAAAATCATTTTCAGCTTGTGAGATTTCTGCTGTTGTTGTTTCTGGTAAGGAAAATATATTTATATAACCAATTTCTAAATCTTCGGTTGTTTCTATTGATAAATCTGCCTGAATAACGGGTTCTATTTCGGCGAGCAAATTATGTGAGAACAAGTTTTCTGCTTGAAGCTGATGCTGTTCTGATGTGGTTTCACCAGCTACAGTTATTTCCTTTAGGGAATCAATCTTGTTAGTGGCTAAAAATTCTTCAAGACTGCTGGTAGTGAATACGGATTCTGCTGCTGTGAGTTCCTCTGAAGAACGTGATTCGTCGTCATCTGGTGTTAATCCCCAGAGACTTTCCACTAATTCATCCGTCGTATTGATACTTGTTAAGCCAATTTCTTCTGAAGATTGTGACTCTTCTGGCTCATTTATCGTCAATTCCTCATTATTATCAATAATAGCTAGGGAAAACTCTAAATTTGTATGAGTAATGGCAATATCACTATGTTCTGTATTCTCTGGTTCTGAAAAGAGTTCTCCAAAGAATAGGTCTTCTGCTATATTAGTCGGGCTTTGTCGCTGATCATTGTTAGTGTCATTATCCAATGGTGAAAGTAAATCAGCTAAATCGGTATCAACATATTCAAATTCAGTGTTATTACTTCCTATTTGATGAATAGTAGTTTCTATGTTTTCTTCATTTTGCCAATGTTCTTCTAAATCAGGAGTCTCACCTTCAAACAAGTCGGCTAGGGCACCCAATTCAGCAGTTCCTACCTCTAGTCCATTATGGTCAGGAGCATTGCTATTTAGATTGAATATGTCGTTTTGATCAGTGAATAAGGAAGTGGCACTCACAGAAGTTATATCTGTTTCAGTTATTGCTATTTCTGGCACCAGTACATTATCTGTATGTTTTTCTAGTATATTTGCAACTCGTGTGACTGTTGGTTGGTCTTCAACCCAATCAAGTTTTAGTTCATCTGGCCACTCAAGTTCGGGAATTAGTTCCAGTGCTTCTAATTCGTGACAAATGGTTATTTCTGCTTCTCTACCTTGAATAACTAATTCTTGGGCTTGTTTAATTTCGGTAATAACAATTTTAGCTAAGGTCAGATAAGTATTGTCAGGATTGGCGATCGCATTGGCAGCTGCTTGAGACAATTTGCACCAATTGGACAAATTCATTGTCTCACCGAGTTTAAATAACTTGTGACAGCATTCCTGTAAATTATCCCGTGATGAAGATGTGTTACCTTGCTTAAACAGTTGCAAAATCTCCTGCAAAGAATTTATTACATATGAGTGGAATTCTGACCACTGTTCACTAGCTACTACAGGTTTTGCTGGCTCTTCTTGAGGTACTAAATCTTGTTTTGGTACTTGTATGGGTGCATTTGTACCAATGGGGATGGTACTTGCTCCTGATTGTTCAAGCAGTAGTTCTAAATGTTGATTTAGTCCCTCCAAGAATGGTTCAGTTTCTAACATCAAAGTATTAGCCGTTTCTTCTGACAAACCAAACGGACTACCTACATGATCTAACAACGCTTTTAAAGTATCAGAGACACCAAGAAACAAAGACTCTAGCTTTTGGTCAACCTGAACTGGATGCTCTTTGAGAACTTTAAAACAATCTTCCAAAAGGTGAGATGTTTGCTGGATACTGTTTAGACCCAGCATAGCTGCTCCTCCTTTAATGGAGTGAGCAGCCCGGAAGACTTCGTTGATAATTTCTGGGTCGTTGAGCGTATCTTGTAGCTTCAGTAACCCCTGTTCGATTGTATTCAGGTGTTCTCTGGCTTCTTCAAGAAAGTAACCCAAAATCCGTTGTTGTTGTTCCGGCTGCATAAACAAGGATGAAGAATAAAGGATTATTGACACTCCCCAACCTCAAGGTAAAGGGATTCTTAAGTGGCCCAAAGGCTTATGTCAGGGTAGGAGCAAGGTGAAGCACAAATATATCTTATACTTCATCCTTATTCCTCTATTTAGATTCAATGGTTTCCACCCGGAAGCGTTCTACCGAAGCAATCAAGTCGCGGGATACTCCCACTAAGTGTTGTAAAGCGGCTGAGACTCGCTGTGCTTCTTGGGATGTTTCTTGGGCTGTGAGTTCCACTGATTGCATCACCTGAGCGACAGCAAGAGATGTTTCGGTTTGTTCTACAGTATCGCTGGTAATTGAGCGTACTAGACTATCAATATGATCAGCTACTTGGATAATGTTTTCTAGCGATCGCTTGGCTTCTTCTGCTAGTTTTGTTCCTTTAATTACTTGTTGTGTACCTTCTTCCATCGCTGTCATTACAGAGCTAGTTTCACTCTGGATTTGCATCACGATTTGTTCGATTTCTTTTAAAGATTTGGCAGATTTGTCAGCTAATTGGCGGACTTCATCGGCTACAATCGCAAATCCTCTTCCCGCTTCTCCGGCTCTTGCTGCCTCAATACTGGCATTGAGCGCCAATAAGTTGGTTCTAGAAGCAATCTGGGATACCAAGGCGACGATAGAGTTAATTTCTTGAGAAGATTCTGCCAATCGCTTCACTTTGCGGGTAGTTTCTGCCACTGTTTCCCGGATTTCCAAAATCCCCGCCACTGTATTTTCTACTGCTTCTCCTCCTTTGAGAGCGATCGCACTGGCATCACGAGCTACAGTTTCTGCTTCTTTTGCCGCTACTGCTACCCGTTGAATAGATTCGGTCATTACCTGTACGGAATTCAACGTCACAGCTAACTCTTCTGCTTGACGCAAAGCATCCCCAGATAATGCTCTAGCAAAAGTTTCTGAATTAGTTGATCCTTTGGTTACTTCTCGTGCAGCTACTTTCACCTGCTGCACAATATCCCGCAAGTTTTGAATTGTCAGGTTAAAGGCATCCGCAACAGCACCTAGTACGTCTGCTGTCACCTCAGCTTGAACTGTTAAATCTCCTCTAGCCGCGCCCTCTACATCGTCTAAGAGGCGAATAACTTGGCGTTGCAAGTTTTCTTTTGCTTCCTCTTGTTCCACTGCTTTGCGTTGCGCTTCATTGGTAGTTGTGAAAATTACCCGTGCCATATCGTTGAAACTGGTGGATAAGTAGCCTAATTCATCTTCCGAGTAAACTGTGGCTTGAACATTGAGATTTCCCTCTCGGACAGCATCAAACTGAGCTTGTAAATCCTTAGTAGTGCGCCGAATTTGCTTGAGTGCGAGATTACCCATAAAGCCAGCTGTCATACCACCAGCCACTCCTGCGGCCAAAGCCATTGCCCAAGCTGTATTCCGCACCGATTCCCGTTGTGAGGGTTCTGAAAATTGTGTAGCGCCAAAGCTAATCAAAGCTGCTACCATAGCTGAGATTAGCCCCACTGTGCCAGCGATATACCATTGCTTCTTCTCTAGAGACGCATTCTCAAAAAATCCAAACAAGCCTTGATCTATATTGACAGTTGGTTCTAGTTTAGAAGCATCTGTTTCTGTAAAAACAGGAACTGCTTCTTGGGCTCCAGTAATTGTGAATAATTCTTCATCACGGTCAACGACGTTATTTAGTGAAGAATTATTGGTAAAACTACTACCAGTGCTGGTATTACTAACTCTATTTCCCCTGGTGTCTGACAATAACTCTATATCATTATCATTGTAGTTAGAATCTGCACTGAGATCAAAGCTAGGAATACTGCCTAAATCATCAAATTCGTCAAAATCATCCAAAAACTGGATATTTTGTGGAGTTTCTCCCTGCAAATGGTTATTATCTTCATCAATAGCTAAGCTTTCTGAGCCAAAGGCAGACTCAAATGCTTCTAAATCGAAACTATCATCATCAAAGTTCTGTTGATTTTGTTTGCCATCTGAATTAGCCTGCTGATCATACCGACCAGAATTCTTATTTAAAGATGAAGATACTTGATTATTAAAGTTAGAAGCTGAGTTATTGTTTAGTTCCTTTGGAATTTGTTGTAACCAACTATCTGCACTACTCAAAGAAGTCTCGTCACTGATATCTATAAAATCTTCTCTAGTGAAATCATCGTGGAGTTCTTGTTCATCAAGAATAACATGAGGATTTTTCTGACTATTGCTGGAGAAGCCCAAATTCCCCATATTTATATTCTCAAATTCTGATGAATCTGCTTGCATGAATGATTCAGACAGCGATGAACCGTTATAGTCATCTGATAAATTAATATCTCCAAAATGTGATAAATTAATATCTCCAAAATGTGAGTTCATTTGAACATCATTCATAGCTGAATCTCCTTGATCAGAATTTCCATCAAGGTGAGAAACATCAAGGTGAGAAAAATGATTATTTTTTTGCCAGACAGGAGGTAATTCCAATTCTCCTAATGCTTCACTGCTACTGCTACTTGCTTGTAGTTCAGTAAATGGTTGATCTAAAGCAAAAGGATCATTACCAAAATCTACTGTGTTACTAGATATTTGATCAAAGTTAAGACTGTCTAATGAACTATCAAACGGATTACTCGCAGATATACCTTCGAGAGTTTCTTCAGATAGTTCATAATCACCAAAAGATTTTAGATTAAAACTGGAGTTATCCAAGTCTCTATCAACTCCTAAATCTAGTAATTCTCCTTCATCAGTTACCAGCCTGTTTGATACTTCTTCAGAATTTATTAGTTGTTCGAATTCTATTTCTGTTGCGTCTTCACGCAAAGACTGTAGATATAGATTGATATTTTCAAGATAACTAGTGGCAGAACCAATAATTTCTTCATCATCTGTTAAATGAAACACCTGCTCATATTCGGCTTTTGCTGTTTCAAAATGCTGCAAAACATAGTATATATGACCCCGCAACAGATGAGAACTAGGATCATCTGGTAGATTATTTACCGCTTGGTCTACTAAAGTAGCCGCAACCTCATAATGTCCTTGTGTATACGCTATTACTGCCTGCTGATATTTAGAATTTTGATCATCTATATTTGTTGCCATTTCCACCCTCCCGACTTCATCCTGCCCACCTAGCACTTCGCAAAATTGCCGTTTGATCTATTAGTCGCAGATACTTATTATTGTTAGTATCTAACCATTCTCCACGTAAAAAGGGAGCCATAGTATCTGGGATGTTATTTGGCGGCATCAAAGATTGTGCATCTAGCCACCCCATACCACAGATTTGATCGACCCCTAAGCCTACTATTATGTCTTGATCTTGAATAGCAATTACTGGTATCTCAGATCTATCTGTGTTTAAGGGAGTTGCATCCCCTAGAAATTGACCCAAATCTGCCACCCAAATTAATCGCCCTCGCAAATTAAGAGTGCCTAAAAGCAGTGGAGAAGCATTAGGAATTGGGGTGATGCGATCAGGACTAAGTTCTATTACTTCCCGGATGCCAGTTGCTTGCAATGCAAATTCCTGATGCGAGGGAATGTGAAATCTTAAATGTAACTCGCCTTCAGGACTTTCTAGTTGTAATTCCGGGCGAAATTGGTCTTGACCACTACCACTTAAAAAATCGGGTTTGCTAACCATGTTGTTTTCATCCTTATCCTCGCAGCAGTTGTTTGACTGTTCCTACCAATTCAGTTGGTTGAAACGGTTTGGCTATGTAAGCGTCAGCTCCCTGTTTCATACCCCAATAGCGATCAAATTCTTCACCTTTGGATGAACACATAACGACAGGGACATTTTGGGTCTTGGGATCAGACTTTAAACGCCGACAAAGTTCGTAGCCGTTCATCCGGGGCATGACAATATCTAAAACTACTAAGTCCGGAGGTTTGCTTTGAATTGCTTCTAAAGCTTCTACTCCATCCCCAGCATGGGTAACAGTTAGTCCACTAGCTTTAAGGAGGTCTGTAATCATCTCCCTTTGGGCGATACTGTCTTCAACAATCAGAACTGTACTCATAAATCCCTATCTACCTCCTGCTTTATACTTTCTTTCTCTGGAATTTTCCCCAATTGTCTATACAGGCGATTTATTGTATGAATTATCTCTATTGTTTCACAAATTTACTGAGTATGGCAGTTTTGCTAGTGTTGGCTGATTCTGTGATAATATTTTTTACCCTATCTTTGAGCAAATCCACAAGTCTTTTATTCTGTTTATATTCCCACAGCCGAATCTATGTTGATATATTTTTCCACAAGCATCAGTAATTCAGTGTCTGCAAATGGCTTGGTTAAATAATCTGTAGCCCCAACCATCCTGGCTCTGACGCGATCGATAAATCCTTCTTTCCCTGTCAGTATGATAATTGGTAAAATACGAAATGCTGTAGAATGTCGCAGCATGGAACATATTTCATATCCATCTAATTCTGGCATGGCAATGTCGCATAAAATTAAATCTGGCTTGAGTTGAAAAACGAGGCTCAGGGCTTCTAAAGGTTTGGTGATGGAAATTGCTTCATACCCCTGTGGTTTTAAGATTGACTCTACTATTTCACAGATGGCGATCGTATCTTCAATGCATACTACCCGTCCTTTGTGTGTATCTACCTGCTGCCAGTTTGGTGGTTGATTATTAGCACCTAATGTCATATAATATACTAGTTGTAGCCATCCCTGTTGTAAGTAAGGATATATTGCCTTGGCAACGGTTAAAATATCACGATTCAGATAACGAGCCAATTGGCGCAAAGTTGTTTTACCATCAGCCCAATGTTGTAATTTATTCACTGTTGATGCTAGTAGTGCGTCGTTGAGTCTAGTTGTGTCTGCCAAAACTAGTAACTGTTCTGGTGATTGTATATGTGGATATAGCTGCTTCCATTCTTGCACTTGCTTGGTAATTTTTGTCACCAATACCGTAATTTCCAAGTTAGTTAATTGTGGGACAAGTGCTGTACCTAAATCAAAAATGAAACTACCTTGGTGTAAACTCAGTAAATCAAATAGTGTCTCATGCACCAAGCCGTGAATAATATTCCGGGCTACTTTTGGAGTGATTATATTCTGTTCCAAGAGTGACCAAATGTAACCATACTCCGGAGAATTCATTGATTCTAAGTTGGCAAGCTGCGTTTTATTAAGCCGTTGCTCAACTCGGTAGTGACGCAAATAATCGTCAATTCGGGATAAACTACTTTCACCAGCTTGACAATAAACTATTTGCCCGTTGAGAAAAAATACAAACCAAGACTGTGGTTTACTTTCCCCCACAGGATGATGCTTGATACCGTCTTCTGGAGTAAGTTTATGGCTCTGATAAGAGCTGTGCGCTTCTACCCACAACTGGCCTGTTCTTTGTCCTAAAGAAATCAGTTGTAGAATACTGCAAATATCAATCTCGTTTAAATTTCCCTGCATCTAGCTAAAAAACCCTCCTTGACTTTCCAGACAGATTACTTGATTAATTGTTACCAAAATTAGGGTGCAGGGGTTAAGGTGCAGGGTGTATTGGGGTAATAAAAAATTATTTGATTCAATCAACACCCTGCTGGAAACCCAAGTGGTTTAAAGCCCACGCTACTAGATTTCAGCGGGCAGACCCCGCCAACGCAGTGGCTCTTCAATTTATTGATGGGGATACCCCCACACACCGCACCCTTCTTAACTTCAGGTTTTCCATATTTCCAGTAGAATGCCAGGTGATTATCTATGCCAGCAGTTTTAGTAACCAAGTATGATTATTTTGTCATGGATTTTTGATAGAATAGTGTTCACACGGTAGCCATAGTCACTATTATGTATACAGGACATAAAAGTTGCGACCAGAGCGCATCTACCATATATCAAGATATATTAATGAGATATCAGTTCCATAAATAGTTTTGTCTATCTTGTGCTGCTCAACTTAGCATAAATTAAGATAAAGATAAGTTAACAGAATAATCTAAGGTATATCCTAAAACACGGACGTAAATTGCATCAAAAGGACTAGCTGTGTGCTGTATCTAGCAGAAGTACAAAAGCAGAAGGGCGGTTTACTTGGTGGTGGTTCTAAAACAGAACTCAAACTACTAGCTTGTCAACGCAGCGACCAGAATTGGAGTACTGTATCGGAAGAAACCATTGGGGCTGAAGAAGCCAGCAAATTAAATGATGGGGGACTGGTACTGGTGGAACTGAGTCCGAATCGTCAAGTAAAGCGAATTCAGGAAGCAGGTCGTCCGCTAGTAAATATTTTGCAGAATTTTTCCCGCCAAATGGAAAAATTTAAGCTGAAAGAAGATGAGATTGACCAGTGGAAGCAATCGCTAATGTTTCAAGTCCAAGAGCTAAATCGGCGAGAAATGGACATGGAATCGCGGTGGGAACAACTGCAACACCTGGAACGTGAGGTACAAGATTTAGAAAAACAAAGGCAGGAAGTGAAATCATCCCGTGAGCAAATTAAACAGCTGCGGACTGAAGTTGAATGCAATCGTCAGGAACTAGAAGGTGCTTGGCAGCATTTGCGGGGAGAACAGCGTCGGTTACATGACCTCCAAGCATATTCCCCCCAAGGCAGGGTTGTGGATGAGGCGCAAACTCAGGTAATTACTGATTTACTCAATCGCTTGTCTGGTGGTGTTGGTTCCACTGTTGGATTGCGGGAAAACCTCAATTTTGCTTTTGAACTCCTAGAACAACAGCAAGCTACTCTCAACCCACATTGGCAACAACTAGAGCAGCAACAGTCTTTAGCTCAACAACAACAAGGTGAAGTTGAACAACTGTTCCAATCTTGGCGCGATCACCAAACCGAATTTCAACAGTTCCAAAATTCTCTACACCAACAAATAGCCGAGTTACAATTAACTACAGCAACACTTAAAAACAAACAAGGGTTATCTGATATACTGAAAGAACAGTTGGGAACTCAACAAGATTTATACCAACAAACCCAGGCTTTGGTAGCAATGGCTGACAATCTGGTGTTTGGCCAGCAAGTTGATGTAGAAGTTTTGGAGAACCTTCCCCTGGAAGAACTACAAAAAATAGTTCAAGACTTGCACGATAAACTGGAAATTGATTCTAGTTTCGTTCAAGACCAAGAACAAGAGCTAAATTACAAAGAACAAGGCATAAAAGACTTAGAAGCAAAGATACAACAAGTGTCTGGAGAAGAACTAAAAAATTTAGAATTAGAACTAGCTGAAGAAAAAGACCTCTATCGGATGCTCAATAAAAGTTTAAGACCTCAACGCAATAATTTACTCAGGCAGGAGCAAACTTTTAAACAGCACCAAAAGATACTGCTGCAAAGACAAGGACATTTTGTTACCCATTCTCCAGGTGATAACACGATTAATTTAGATTCAATTCTTTCCCAAATTGATAACCAACGACAACAAAATTTCCACGAATTGCAAAAGCTGGAAAATGAGATTCAACAGCTAAGTGCTGATATTGAGATTAAGCAGGGGGAAATTGATCATCAAACTCAGGAGCTAGAGTCCAAGCATCAAGAACTCAAATCAATGGAAGAACAACTACTCAACTTGCAAACGGCAACTGCTGAATGCTGGGGTAGGGTAAATTTATATCAACAAGCACTACAACCTATTCAAGATTGCTTGGATAGTTTGCGGGATAAGCTGCACACGATCTCAGACTCTTTAACTCATGTTCAAGAGATTGGTGATTCTCAACGTGAGACTATTAGCGAAATGCGTCAAACCATTCAAAGTTTGATGAATCTGCCGGATGTATTAGTTTCTTAGCAAAAAGGAAGGATTAAAATCCTTCTTTTTTATTAAGTTATGAAAATCCAGTCACCTTGTACTTGAGCGATCACACCTCCAGGAAAAGGATCGGTTTGGGAACGATTGGGGGCTGTAATTAAAACCCTTAACTTCTCAATATGTTCAAAGTTGGGAGCATCAGATAATATTTCTCGTAATACCTGACGCATTACCCGACGTTGCAAGGCTAGGGGTACTCTTTTTAAGATGGGACGATTTAGTTGTAAAATATCATTCTCACCCTTTGCTGACGCTTCCAACCGCAATTGATGGGCTGTTTTTTCTAAATACTCTACCTCTGCTTGCAGCAGTTCGGCGGTTTGAGCCAAATTTGATTCTACCTGGGGGTTTAAATTTTCTTTTAAATATGGGATTAATTCTTGACGAATGCGATTTCGCCCATATTGTAAATTTTGATTGGTGGAATCTTCCCAAATTGGTAAATTAAATTCTTGACAAAACTGCTCCGTTTGGGAACGGGTAACTTCTAACAATGGACGTACGAGGATAATATTCTCATTTAGTGGACGTTGCCAAGTTAAAGCTTGTAAACCGTCAGCACCAGTACCACGCATCAAGTTGTAGAGTAGAGTTTCCGCGCGATCGCTTGCAGTGTGTCCAGTGACAATATATTGATAATTATGAACTTCGGCAATTTTTGTTAAAGCTTGATAACGCCAATTTCTGGCTGAGGCTTCATTCTTAACTGGATTTGTAGCGGTTTCTAAATAAAAAGGTGTATGCCAATTTTGTGCTAAATTTTTCACATGGTGAGCATTAGCTTGGGAATCTTCACGCCAGCAATGATCACAATGAGCTATAGCTAAACTCCACTCCCATTTTGGTTGTAAATCCAATAATAGTTTAATTAAGCACAAAGAATCTTGTCCACCAGAAACCGCGACTAATAACTTTTGGTTACGTGCAAATAAATGACGGGCGCGGATAGTACGATGTATTTCGGCGTGGATGGAAGTCCATGTCATGAAAGAATTTTTAACCGTCAGATAAACTTAGATTTTATCCCACATTCCGCACCCTTAACTGTCACAATCGGTTACTACGGAAGTGAAGTCATGAAAGAAGAGTAAGAAATTACATTTATCTATAAAAAAACAAATTTTGGAGGTCAATCTTTTCCAAGAGAAGGTCTTTCTGACTAAACATGGCAATAGAAACTCCACAGACGTAGTAAATGTTTATTCGGCGTAAATGTTTATTCGGCAGAGGCTAACCCCATATTGGGATTTTCACCTATATTTTTGATACTTTGATCAAGAAAAGCTAAACGTTCTCTGAATTCCTCAATTTCGATTAATAGTTCTACTTCTTGTTTACCTTGCAACTTCAGTGCTGCAAGTTCTTGACAGCGCTCTTAAATACTCCCAAATAGTTTTTTCAACTCCACTTATAGTTGTCTGAGCTTGGGAATTCACTGGTGGTTCCCCGCACTTGTCAGTCCAACATTTGAGATGTTGCAAAAATAACAGTGTCTGTTCTGGTAATCCTGAATAAGGTTGGATTAATTTGACTATTTTAGTATCAAATGTATTTTCTTTAAAGAAAGTATATGCTTGTAAAAATAATTCCTCACCATCATAATCTAATCTCTGAATCATTTGATTTTTAACTTGCTGAACGAGAACTTGAGCCTGTTTCATTTGATAGGGTTTTTGCATCTGGAACACTGCATAAAATTGAGTAATTTCTTCTGGTGTTAATGGTGTTTATATTGATAATATATGAAATATATTTATTGTCACACTTCTCTTCTTGCTTATCAACTAAAGTCAGGGGATGGTTTTCATTAGTAATATTTTCTTCATCAATATATGCTAGAGATAATTGCTGTTCCTCTATATCTGATGTCTGATGACTGTAGATAGTTTTGAATTTTTTCTGCTTTTTCTATAACATCTGTTACTGTAATACCCTCATCAATCAAGGAACACGATTCTGTATAATTGGGAATATATTCAATCTGCTCTATAGGATATTTTGGTAATGTATCACTATCAATTACAGATGTCAATCCTGGTGGAAATTCATCCATTGTGCTGATGTTTGTATAAACTAAGTTGTTGATGAGTCCGAAAGTAGGAATAGCAATAGATACATCAAAACTAGTTTTATAGCGAAATTTCTCAGTTCAAAATCTAGTTCAGAATTCCCTATAATCAGCTTACAATTCGCTCTATTGATAAATTCTGCAACAGACAAAAGTTTATTTTCAGGTACGAGAGTAGGATAAATTGAGTAAAAAACTATTTGCTATTTTGAATATACTTTAGCGTACCAACCTCAATTAATGTAAGGATTGAGGTGGTGGGGTATTGACAAGTGTGATAGGTGAGGCAGAATATAG
>ERZ1034415.8-NODE-8-length-50765-cov-41.759870_pt1 | contig 50765 bp, 46 predicted proteins | sample MGYA00520582_ERZ1034415 | MGnify/ENA primary metagenome ERZ1034415 (study PRJEB33736, sample SAMEA104288483) | Azolla nilotica | place: Sudan | collected 1982 | study: EMG produced TPA metagenomics assembly of the PRJEB19522 data set (Is there foul play in the leaf...
CATCTACCAGTTCTCCATCTACCCTTCTAGTGTATAGATATTATTGGCACTCTTACACCTTATTTAATCCACTTTCCTTATTTAATCCACTTTCCTTAAATTTCCTCTCTAGTAAATTAATCAAGTTTACCACGTAAAACTCAGACTAATTCATAGAGAACTACATTAGCAACAAAACATTTCTCCCCAGCTTCAATGATTTCAGCAGCTTGTTCCCACTGTTGTTAATCATCTTTTGTCAGGTAGGGCACTAAAATACTTGTATCAACTCCAATCACTTGATCCTTCCCTAATTGCTGCTTCCATTTCCTCTAACGTTGTGGGAGTCATACCCGGACGATGTAAAATCCCGGATAAACCTTGAACAGGAACATTTAATTTAGAGGAATAAGTTTGACTATCCCATTTTCATCAATGACAAAATCAACCTTGACACAGTTAGTAAGGTTGAGATAATCTCTAATTTCTTTTGGGATAGTTACTTGTCCTTAAGTCGTGTAAGTCGTTATGGTTTCACTAGCCATAACTCAAATTCCTTACTTCAGTTTATTTTACTATTCTGGAAGTTGCTTTTTCAAGCTTTGCAAAGCAGACCAACGATTATCAATAATCTCCTCAGAAATACTAGCAACAGCATCCAAAATACCTGGACATTTAGGAGCGCACAACTGACGCTGGGGAATTGCTAAACACATTTGCTCATACAGCCATTCACTAGGATAAAAATAACCATTATGTGAAACCGTTTCCACTAAATCGTCTATAGCCACTTCTCTTTCTAAAGGCAAGTCTTCGCCTTGATTAGCATTTGCATCTAACCAAATAATTTCTTTAGTATTAACAGCCAAACGTTGATTATATTGCTGCAAACAGCGGTTACAGGTACAAGTAATAATTGATTCTGCCTGACCGGAAACTTCTAAGTAATTACCCTGATGCTGCACGCGGATAACTCCACGCACCGGGGTTAAAGTTTCCAGACCGGGCAGAGACTCATTAACTTGAATTTCCTCTGTCCGCTCCGGGGCTTTAGTTAGCTGCGGAATAAAAATAGCGTCCATAGGATTTGTGAGATATCCTCACGCAAAATTATGGTTGATAATCAGCAGAATTGCTGTTACTACACTTTGATTTTAGCTCTAATAGCCAGGATCTGTTGGTGGTTCAGTCGCAGGACGAACTACCAAATTACGATGGGGTTCTTTCCCTCTGCTGAAGGTTTCCAAATCTGGAAATTCCTTCAGAAAGTTATGAACTTGTCGCCGTTCTGCCGAACTGAGGGATCTAATTTCCACTTCTCGTCCAGAAAAACGCACTTCTTGAAGCGCTGTTTTTGCTAAAGCACTAATTTCTGCTTGTCGTTTAACACGGTAGCTATTCAACTCAATAGTATAAGATCTATGCGCGTGTTCTGGTTGATGCAAGTTCAGCACCGAGTTTGCTAGATACTGCATCGCATCCAAGACAGTACCACCAGCACCAGTCAACATCCTGATTTGTTCTGGCATCAAATTCGTTTCGTCAATTATCAACCAGTAGTTATCCGGTTCTTGAGAGTCCACCCCAATAGCTGGAGCAGCATCCAAATTCCCTATAACATTAGTAGATATACCAGTGAGTTGCAGCAATTGTGTTAACCATTCTTCGACATGCTGCATGGAAATGTAACTCATAATCAGCCTGTAGCCTTTTTCTTAGAACTTTTTGGCTCAAAGGGCAAAGTTTTAGCTTCTGCGGTTGTTGCTTCTTTTTCATTCTCCTGGAGAACCACCAACTTTTGCAACTCCTCCGGTAGAGGTTCGCGGGAAAGAATGTAGGTTTGCAGGGTTTGGAAAATGTTGCCAATCACCATGTACATCAACACACCAGCAGGTAGAGGGAAAAACAGAAACATCCCCGAAAAGATTACAGGGGTGATTTTATTAACCGTATCCTGCTGAGGATTCCCACCGCTGGAATTCTGCCCAGAAAGCATTTGGCTGACGTAAAGACTAATGCCAAAGAAGACAATCATCACCACAATATCCCAGTGAATTGTGCCATCAGGATCTTGTGCGCCTACTCTACCTAAAGCATCAATGAACAGAAATCCTCTATCTGCCGCCAGTCCTGGGATTGAGCCTTGAATTGTCACGTCTCCTGGCTGCAAGGCTTCTATATTGCCTTCGGCATCAATTTTCACCCTATCTTCCCCTTTCATAATTTTCCATTCAGGAGTCAATTTGGTTTCTGGATGTTCTGCTAAGAGCAAATCAAATGGTTTGCCCTCCATTGTTTGATATTGGACTTTTGTCTTTTCTCCTACTGCCAACTTATTACCACTAGGGAGGATAGCGGTAATTTTTGTGTGTTCCCCATCTGCAATGTAGATATTTTGGGGAGCAGTGGCAAAGGCTTGGGGTTGAATGCGTTCGATTTGTTCGGAGGGTAATATTTGCAGGTTAACAGAGTAGTTAACCCCCGCAAATGGTGAACCCCGCAAAGTAGCAAATAGTGCTAGTAAGACAGGCATCTGTAAAAGTAATGGCAAACACCCTGCCAAGGGGTTGCCAAATTCTTTTTGGACATTGACCATTTCCTCTTGCTGCTTTTGCGGATCGTCTTTATAACGCTCTTTGATTTCTGCCATCCGCTTTTGCATTACAGGCTGGACAACCCGCATTCGTCGCATACTGCGAATCGAGCCAGCACTTAGGGGATAGAGCGCAAAGCGGATTATCAGTGTCAAGGCAACGATCGCCAATCCATAGCTAGGGAAAAAACCATAGAAGAAGTCTATGATTGGCAGCATCACGTTGTTCGAGAGAAATCCGATACCAAAATCCATTATTCTGAATCCAACCTGAGGTACTCTAAATTGAACTGAATCTAATTTATCTAAATAGTGATTTATTAGCGATTATCCTTCGCTACGGATAGCCGCACAATGGAGATTGCGGACTGGGGGATGGGGACAGGGGACTGGGAGAGAATGTAGGGGGGTAAATTTTTCCTCTTCCTCTCTTTATCTCCCACTCCTTACTCTCCTAGGCACCATCTTTTTTCTATTTGATTGGTCTTGATATACACAGCTCATGAATGACTACTGTTTAGCGGCACTGTATTGGGGATTTTTAGCAGCAACTTTTTCGTTAATGTAGTCATAAACTTCCCGAAAGTTGGGAACTGCCCGCATTTCTAAACGAGTACCGTTTCTGAGTGTAACTACCATATCTCCCCATAAGCCAACACCACGGGGTATTTTGACGACTTTGAGGATTTCTGAGTAAATTACGTCAGTGCGATCGCGTCCCATCCAACCACCCATCACCGCAATTCGGCGATCAGTGATGCGAAAACGCAACCACAACGCTCTGACTATTGCCGCAATAGTCAATGGCAAACCAACCAAGGTTAGCCCAATTAATAAATTGAGAAGCAAATCCCCAATATGGGGGCCACCTTCATAATAAATTTCTTCACGAATACCCATTTATGACCTCAGCTTTTGCCAACAACTGCTCTAATTCTTGCAGAAATTGTTGGCTTACGCACTCAGATTCTGCTGCCTTTGGCTTCACAATTACGACTAGCCGCCATCCCGGCAGTAATTTAGGCATTAATTGATACAAAGCTGTGGCAATTTGCCGTTTAATACGGTTGCGAACTACTGCTCTTTTACTGACTTTAGTGCTAATAGAAATGCCGATTTTAGTCGTGGCTAAATTTTCACAGCTAGTTGCTTTTATTGTGACATTGGCAGCATCTATAGAAGGTTGTTTTGCACCCAACGGTTTTAAAGCTCTCAAAGTGAAATGAGAGCTATGACACCGAATTCCTTCTCGGAAAACTGCCTGAAAATCCCTACGGGATTTTAGTCTATATGCTTTGGGCAAAGGCACAACGGCTGTTTATTGATGAATAAACCCTAAACGCTCAGACGATGACGACCTTTTCTTCTTCTGGCGCTAATCACGTTTCTACCGTCTGGTGTCCGCATTCTGGCACGAAAACCAGAGGTTCTTTTTCTCTTACGACAAGTGCCGCCCAATGTCCTTTGCATACCGTTCTCCTCTTAGACGATTTTTATAAAAAGTCACAATCTCTAGTATTACCACTTTTCAGGCAATCTAAACATATTTCTGGATAAAGTTTCTAAGGACTGGGGACTGGAGAGAAATTTATTCTTTTGCCTGTTCCCTATCCCCTATCCGCTATTCCCTTTTTAAGAAATACTAATAATCCAAGAACCAAGGTAACGGAGTAGTGGTACATCTCCAGGGGAGAGAACTTGGCAGTTGAAATAGAAAATTCCCCCAAAGGTGGGATTCTGTACGTTAGATAGGACTAACTCAACGTTGCTACCTGCTGGTACTGGTTTCTGGGGCAATATTTCAATTACCCGCCCTTCTTTATCCCATTTCACTTCACTCAGGAGCACGCTTTTATCTTTGACTCTGACTTCGACTTTTTTGGTGTCAAAGCTACCTTTGTAATATTTAGGGTAAGTAATGGCAAATTGAGCCACTGCCAATTTCATTTTTTTGGCAGGCAGTCGGAGTATATATCTGTCTGTCGAAGCGGTTTGTCCACCAAAATCTAAGCGGAAGGGCAGCTGATTTTCTGATTTAACACCGCTGAACAATGTTAAGCCGGGTAAACCTTGTGCCACAGTTGTAGCAGGAAGACTCATCAACAAACAACCAGTAACAGCTAAAGCAGAAAGTAAATGTCGCATAGTTAGGCATCCTCTAAATAAATATTATCTCTGTAATCTTAAGTAACAGTCACGTTAGTATTCGTAGCTAAACTTTACTACTTTATGAGTAAAACATAGACGAAAAATGAAAATCAAAGTGCCTTGTGCGTCCAAAATTAAGGGTGCAGGGTGTAGGATGTGGGGTAAGAAACTTAATCTTATCTCTTGATCGTTGTAGATTTGATGTTTTACATTCAATTAGGTTATCTGCTTAAATGTTTTTAAGTCTATATAAATATTAAGAAGTGTAAGAAGAAATTCATAAAAGTTGAAATATGACTTTGGCGATCACTAGTTAAATTGCGGTAAATTGGTTAGACTCGAACTTTCCAGTTGACTGCCGTGGCTGCTCAGATGTATTGTAAACAGAGTTTTGTGTTCTATATCCACAAGAATCAAGTCTAGATGTGTTGGTATTAACCCTCTCAACTATTGGTATTTTATGAACTCCTCAGATTATTGAGCAACAGGAATGAAATCATAAGAAATTAACAATATAATTTTCAAAAAAGCAAAGTGCCGAAATTTAATGAAAATTGCATGATGCCAACAAAAAATAGCAAAGTTTATCAATCCCGAAAATAATCTGAAGACATAGATAGAACATCAGAAAAAGACCATAAGATGTGCAATAAGTAAATTAGTATCCAACTATCTAGGATTGGTACATACTTTTTCATTGGCATAATCAAGCTTTGCTAGGGGAGAGAAATAAGAGTGGAGAAGACAGAGTTGAATTTGAAATCTACTAAAAAAAATCAGGGCTGAGATTACCCGCTTATATACCATAAAGTGGCGGAAATCCTTCAACAGAGAAATTCCATAGTTAGTAGATATGGTAGATATGTAGGTATTTATCTTCAGGAGATTCCATGAAAATAGTAGTTGCTAAAGAAATTGAAGTTTGTGAACGTCGTGTGTCATTAATTCCTGACATCGTACCTAAATTGGTCAAACAGGGTTTAGAAATTTATGTAGAAAGTGGTGCTGGAGACAAAGCATATTTCACAAATGCAGACTATGAAGCAGCAGGTGCAAAAATTATCAGTGATGTAGCGACATTATGGAGTGAAGCGGATATATTACTGAAAGTAAGTCCTCCCCAAGATAGAGAAGATGGACTTTCAGAAATTGACTTACTCAAACCAGGATCAGTTTTAATCAGCTTTTTGAATCCCTTGGGTAATCCTGTCATAGCACAGAAATTGGCAAATCGGCAAATTACAGCGTTAAGTATGGAGTTAATCCCCCGTACTACCAGGGCGCAAAGCATGGATGCTTTATCTTCCCAAGCATCATTAGCAGGATATAAAACCGTAGTGTTAGCAGCAGCAGCATTACCAAAATATTTTCCCATGTTAACCACCGCTGCCGGGACAATCGCCCCAGCTAAAGTATTTATTATGGGAGCAGGTGTAGCAGGATTGCAAGCAATCGCCACAGCCCGTAGACTAGGAGCAGTAGTAGAAGCCTTTGATATTCGCCCAGCGGTGAAAGAAGAAGTACAAAGCTTAGGCGCGAAATTCGTAGAAGTCAAACTAGAAGAAGAAACTGTAGCCGCAGGTGGTTACGCCAAAGAAATCTCCGAAGACAGCAAAAAACGTACCCAAGAATTAGTAACCACCCATGTCAAAAACTCAGACGTAGTAATTACCACAGCCCAAGTACCAGGCAGAAAAGCCCCCATTCTCCTTACAGAAGAAATGGTAAGAGTAATGAAACCCGGTTCTGTGATTGTGGATTTAGCCGCGGAACAGGGTGGAAACTGCGCTTGTACGGCACCAGGTAAAGACATAGTTTGGAACGGCGTAACAATTATTGGACCCATCAATCTCCCCTCATCCATGCCAGTACACGCCAGCCAACTGTATGCAAAAAACATCACCTCATTAATGCAACTACTAATCCAAGACAAAGCCTTGCAAATCAACTTTGGTGACGACATCGTAGACGCAGCTTGCATTACTCATCGTGGAGAAATTAGAAACCAACGAATCAAAGAAGCCCTACAGACAGCCACAGTTTAACCACCAGCACACAAAGATTTAAAACACAGATGAACGGACGAGATATATTCCTTCCCTTTGCGTTTTTGCACCTTAGGGACTAGTCTTACGAGATATGCCTCCCTGATGTTACACGAACGCTAAAAGCAATTGCGCGAAACCCAATTCTTCAATCCAAAATAGACATGACAGAAGCATTACTCGCCGCCTTATTCGTAGTCGTCTTAGCCTCTTTCATTGGCTTTGAAGTTATCAACAAAGTTCCCCCCACACTCCACACTCCCTTAATGTCGGGTTCAAATGCCATTTCCGGTATTTCCGTAATTGGTGCAATACTCGCTACGGGGGAGAAAAACACCAATTTATCTGTAATTCTCGGTTTAGTAGCTCTGATTTTGGCAATGGTTAACGTTGTCGGTGGTTTCCTCGTCACAGACAGAATGCTACAAATGTTCAAAAAAAAGGAAGTTAAAGCATGAGGGACTTTTTACCAACTGGGATTCAGCTGACGTACTTAGTCGCTGCATCATTATTCATTCTGGGTTTGAAAAAACTCGGTTCACCAGCTACAGCCAGAAACGGTAATCTTGTCGCTGCGGTGGGAATGCTGTTAGCAATTATCGCCACAATGCTAGATCAGCAAGTATTAAATTACGAAATGATTTTAGTAGGTTTGGCCATTGGTTCAGTTATTGGTGCTGTTGTAGCTTACAAAGTGCAAATGACCGAAATGCCACAAATGGTGGGTTTACTCAACGGTTTGGGTGGTGCATCTTCCGCACTTATAGCAGTTGCCGAATTTTGGCGGTTATTAGGAAGTTCTCAACCCATTCCCCTTGATGTCAACATTTCCATGTTGTTGGATATGTTAATCGGTGGTGTGACATTAACCGGAAGTTTTCTCGCTTTTGCGAAACTGCAAGGTTTAGTTAGTGGCACACCCATCACATTTCCTTTGCAACGACCATTTAACCTCTTGCTTTTAGCTACATATATAGCTGGAAGTGCCTATTTAATCATGTCACCGGATAGTTTACCCATCTTTTTAGGGGTGGTAGCTGTCTCCTTGGTATTGGGTGTGATGTTTGTACTGCCAATTGGTGGCGGTGATATGCCCGTGGTAATCTCCCTCTTGAACTCCCTCTCAGGTGTAGCTGCTGCTGCTGCGGGTTTTGTGGTTATGAACAATATGTTGATCATCGCTGGTGCTTTGGTGGGTGCTTCTGGTTTAATCCTTACAGAGATTATGTGTAAGGCTATGAACCGGTCATTATTCAGTGTCTTATTTAGTGCCTTCGGTTCAGTTTCTACCCCTACTTGTGATGCAGCCGGTGGTGCAAGTAATCAAACAGTCCGCAGTATCGATCCCGAAGAAGGGGCAATGATGTTGGGATATGCCCGTTCTGTAGTAATTGTACCAGGATACGGTATGGCCGTTGCTCAAGCACAGCATAGCGTCCGTGAGTTGGCAGATCAACTAGAACGCATGGGTGTGGATGTTAAATATGCGATTCACCCTGTTGCAGGGAGAATGCCTGGACACATGAACGTATTATTGGCTGAGGCTAATGTGGCTTATACCCAATTGTACGACATGGATGATATTAATCCCCAGTTCGAACAAGCTGATGTAGCATTAGTGATTGGTGCTAATGATGTAGTGAATCCAGCAGCGCATAGTGATACGAATAGTCCTATTTATGGAATGCCGATTTTAGAAGTTGATCGGGCAAGGCAGACTATTGTGATTAAGCGCGGGATGAGTGCAGGTTTTGCTGGTGTTGATAATGAGTTGTTTTATAAGGATAAGACAACGATGTTGTTTGGTAGTGCTAAGGATATGGTGGCTAAGTTGGTTTCGGAAGTGAAGCAGCTTTAAGAGAAACGAACCACTAAGGCACGAAGAATAAGAATACAAGTATCAATAAGGATTAGCTTGCTTTGAAATTTTAGTAATTTTGAGGCGAGCTAATTTTTCCTTTATAGTTGCTAAAATTACCCGCAGTGAAATCGAATGAAGGAGTTAGTGTTGATCCATCCACTAATTGTAATGCCAGGCAATTTTACTTTTTATCACTTTTAAGCTAAGAAAATTTACGCATATAAGCATTAGCTCACTTATTAGTCAAGCAAAATAAAAATAAATATTGGTAAATTAAGATTAACCACACAAACCCACAAGTTCAAACTAGACATCTCCGAGAAAGAAGGTAGAGGCTGTCCATGGAAAGTCCTTACAAGGGTTTTGGATGACGCATATTTAATTTCTGGAGATGTCTAATGGGTGTTTATGTAGATCTACCCTGAGAATTGGTAAGATGGAAGTTAAAACAACTATGATGGAAAACCGAATACTTTACGTTCGCCTTCCCTGTAACCCCATCTTTCCCATTGGGGTTGTTTATCTTTGTGATCATGTCCACAAGCTGTTTCCCAACATTAAACAGCGGATTTTCGACTTAGGCACAGTCCCACCTCTAGATTATGCTCCTGCCCTAGACTCCTGCATTGATGAATTTAAGCCCACACTCCTAGTGTTTTCTTGGCGAGATATTCAAATATATGCTCCAGTGGGTGGACGTGGCGGTAATCCGCTACAAAACGCGTTTGAATTCTACTATGCTAAAAACCCATTCATAAAATTGCGTGGCGCATTAGGTGGTTTGCGAATCTTCATTGCTTACTATGTCGAATTGTGGCGTAACCTCGGATTAGTTAAGCGGGGGTTAAAACGCGCGCAAAAATATCATTCTCAAGGGCGTATACTTGTAGGTGGTGGTGCTGTCAGCGTATTTTATGAACAGTTAGGTAAAAGCCTACCAGCAGGAACAATTATTTCTGTAGGTGAAGGGGAAACCCTGTTGGCAAAATTTTTAGGTGGACAAGAGTTTCGAGATGAACGTTGCTATGTAGTGGGAGAAAATCAACCACGGGAACGCCTGATTCATGAACAACCCACACCCCTAGACAAAACTGCTTGTAACTACGACTATATAGAAACCATCTGGCCAGAATTTAACTATTACTTGCAAGATCAAGATTTCTACATTGGTGTCCAAACTAAGCGTGGTTGTCCCCACAACTGCTGTTATTGTGTTTACACTGTTGTTGAAGGTAAACAGGTCCGGATTAATCCCGCCGATGAAGTCGTAGCTGAGATGCGACAATTATATAATCGTGGGATTAGAAACTTCTGGTTTACTGATGCTCAATTTATCCCTGCCCGGAGATATATTGATGATGCTGTAGAACTGTTGCAGAAAATTCTCGATTCTGGCATGACTGATATCAATTGGGCAGCATATATTAGAGCAGATAACTTAACACCAGAGTTGTGTGACCTGATGGCTAAAACTGGTATGAATTATTTTGAAATCGGCATTACCAGTGGTTCTCAAGAACTTGTACGCAAAATGCGGATGGGTTACAACCTGCGAACCGTTTTACAAAATTGCCGTGATTTAAAATCAGCCGGTTTCAACGATATGGTTTCCGTCAATTACTCCTTTAACGTGATTGACGAACGTCCCGAAACCATCCGCCAAACAATTGCTTATCACCGGGAACTGGAACGAATTTTTGGTGCTGATAAAGTCGAACCTGCAATTTTCTTTATTGGACTCCAACCCCATACCCACTTGGAAGAATATGCTTTTAAAGAGGGTATCCTCAAACCAGGTTATGATCCTATGAGTTTGATGCCCTGGACAGCGAAAAAACTCCTGTGGAATCCTGAACCATTGGGTTCATTCTTTGGTGAAATTTGTTTACAAGCTTGGCAACGTAACCCTAATGACTTCGGACGAGAAGTTATGAATATCTTAGAAGAGAAATTAGGTTGTGCCGAACTGGAAACAGCACTTTCTGCACCAATTGAAGCCAAAGAAAAGCAACTTGCAGGGATACTAAAATCCTGAACTCCTGAATGGGCGGGGAAAACCTGCCCTTAATGACTCCCGAACTCCCGAACTCTCGAACTCCATGTTACAAGGTTCAATTCTCCAACAACTAGAAATAGCCCATCGTTACAGTACAAGGCCGATTCACTTTGGGGTGTATTACAAAAATACCCTAGTCGCTTTGTGTCACGCTCTGGAAGACCAAATTTTAACTGAAGAAGGTCAGCCTTTAGTAATAACGGCATTCCAACGCGGTAAATGGTATCTGCAAGAGGCAAATAGATACGCAGATATTGCCCAAAAAAGCCGTGAAATTGCGATTATGGCTGCTGCTGATGCTGGCTTTGCCGAACATCCTACCAGTCAGCTACCTAATGTTAACTTAGTAGGGTTAGAAGCAGATGATCCGGTGGGACAGGAGTGGCACTTGATTATTTTGTCACCGCAATACACAGCAATGGTAATTTGTCAAGAATTATCTGAAACTGATTATGTTAGTGGTGGTTTACCGACTTCGGATTTAGAGCGTAAATTCTATGGTTTGTGGACATTTGAGCCTGAATTAGTAAGAGAGACAGCAGAGTTTGTGATCGCTCACATCGAAAAATATAACCCAGAACTAGCGAATAAACTCAACACCCATAAACAAGCAATTCAAGCCGCCATCATCTCACCCAAAGATGTAAGCACAGTTGTCACCCGCGTAGTTGATTACTTGCAAACAGAACAAAATAATTTAACCATTCCCCCAGTCCTAGATCGTAACTTAGTTTCTAACGAAATACAGGCATTTTTACGGATGGCGCAACTGCTAGATTTAGCAGAGATCAACAATCCCATGGCCGCGTCAGAAGTAGTGGCAATTGTCGAGACAATGGGGCAATTATTGGATTTACCAGCATGGCAAATTAAAAGATTGCGTCTTGCCGCCTTATTACACCGTATAGATCCACTCCAAAGAGTAGAAAGCGTACTCACTCCCAGTGCATCCACAAGTTACCAAGAAGATGCCCCCAGTTGTCCTTTAACCTGCCCCCTTGTCCCAGGAGCGCAAACACTACGGACAATGCCACGACTGCGAGCAGTTGCCCAAATTATTACCCACCAAACTGAGTGGTGGAATGGAACAGGTCAACCAGCAGGTTTAGCAGGAGATGAAATTCCCCTAGAGTCAAGAATCTTGGCATTAGCAGCAAGCTTTCAATGGCAAGTTAGCAAACAATTATACTCAGATACAAGTGAAAAAGATGTATTTACTCAAGCCTTAAATGAGTGCAGAGAGCAACAATCTACCCATTTCGACCCTAAACTGATAGATATACTAACTTTGTTAGTGATGGGTTTACAACAGGGACTAGACTTACCCCTGATGAGAACAAAAATCAGCAGAGGTATGTGGTTACTGGATTCTCGATGGGATAGCCACAGTAAAAGCAATGAAGAGATTAATCGTTACCCCCAATGAACATAGAAGCTATTAGATCAGGAAAAATTAAACAACTGCCAGGAGCAGACTTAGAAGACGAGGAACTATCCCAAATAGATTTAAGCTGTGTCAACTTAGCTGGTGCAACCCTCATTGGTGCTAACTTTACAGGTTCTAAACTGGAAGGCGCACATTTAGAAGGAGCGAACTTAATGGGCGCTAACCTCCAAGAAACTGACTTGCGAGCTAACCTCATGGGAGCAAACTTGATGCAAGCTGACTTAACCAGTGCGGACTTGCGGGGTAGTAATTTGCGTGGTGCTAACTTAATGGGTGCTAAACTCAGCGATGCCTCTTTCGCAGGTGCTTTCTTGAGTGGTGCTAATTTGATGAGTGTGAATTTGCAAGGTGTAGATTTTCGGGGTGCTGACCTGCGCGGTGCTAACCTCACAGGGGTAAATCTTAAAGGTGCAGACTTGAGTCGGGCTGATTTACAAGGAACTTTATTAAGTAAAGCTAATTTGGAAGAAGCTGACTTGCGGGGTGCAAACTTAGCAGGAGCAAATTTAACTGGGGCAAACTTACTTTGTGCAGAGCTAGAAATTGCAAATTTCAGCGGTGTAGATTTAGATCGCGCTTGTTTGCTTGGTACAGTGCTTGAGGCAGTTTCTTAAACCTAACTTTTGTTTATTAATTATGTTTATTAATTATGTTTATTAATTAAATATCACGTTGGCAATAATGGCTAACTGTATTCCCATATCTGGGAATAACTATATTTATTATTTGGCGCATATTTGCCACAGGCAATAAATAGAATAAACCCGGTCTAGCTTGAGAAGAGAAGCTGATGGTATTTGGCTCGAAAGTATTTCATGACAAGAGATTGCGTGTTAATTTAACCTATGATTACTTTTTAAAAAAACTACAAATCATCTCACCAGGACCATTATCTGTAAATTGCGAAACAGTCCCATCTTTATTTACCTTAAACTTAGCAGGACAATTGTAGATTTATACAGGTGCTTTCACACCATCAAAACTCATAGGAACCCTATATTCCCAATGTTTCTTAGCACTGCGTTTAATATTAAAAATAGAAATTTCATGTCCATCATAATTACGACAAACAAGAGCAAACGCCGGAGATGTGAAAGACAAAGAAAATATCAACAACAGTAAAATGACTAAGTATTTAATCATACAGTTTTAAGGCTTTACCCCCCATCCACCAAGCTAGTCCACCCATAAATAACACCCCCATTATTCCCTGTAAAGGATTATTATTTACACCTGTCACCCACTCTGGAACTACTCCTGAATATTTTGTTAATTTTCCCACATTCATAATGTAATAACCAAAAACTAGGCCACCATGTAAACCTATTGGTAAACCTAACCTTCCTCTACATAAAACTTTACCCCATACCTGCGTTAACCCTAACAATACCAAAGCAGGAAATTGTGGCAAAGTATGAATAATAGCCTCTAAAGGTTTAATAAAATGGGCTACAGCAAATAAAATACAATCTATCCAAGTTGCTAAACTGAAACCATAATCTCTTTTTAATTCATCGAACAACCAACCACGAAATAATAATTCTTCAGCAAAAGCAACACCAAAACCAACTAGTAAACCTTCTAAAATAATTTTCAATAAAAAAACCTTCGGTTGTTCCCATACCAACCAGCCTAACAAACCCTGTAAACTAAATACAATCAAAACACTAATTAACCCAATAGCCAAACCTTGGACAAAATTTACACCATTTAGACTGGAAGACTCTAAACCATAATGAGTTAATATTTTTGGTTGCTTATAGACTCGTTTTCCCCATAGCTTAAGCAGAAAGATGAACTCAGCATAAAGTATGACCATTGTCACGGTACTTTCTAAAGTAGAATCAGGTACTAGCAAGTATATTGGTACAGCCAAAGGCAACCATAGCAGTAATAAAACCAAGATAAAACAACCCAGCCTCAAAGGGGCAGGGCGTTGAGCGATTTGATCCAGATTAACTTTTATCATGGGTTAGTCAATTATCATCAGTCAGTATTATATATTCTCATCAATGACCAATGACTATTAAGCAGGTTCTATAGTGCTGGTTAAACCATGACCTTTTAAAGTTTCACAATAAAACTCAGCGTGTTCCTGAGCGCAGGTAATAACTAAGGCTAACCCGCTATTATGGGCTTCCATCATGATACTCACAGCCTGGGGCTGGGTAATGCTCGGCACAGTCGTCATTAGCACCTTAACCACATACTCCATAGAGTTGTAGTCGTCGTTATGGAGCAAAACGCGATACTGAGGCGCGAGCTTGGGGGTTGTTGAACGCTTCTCAATGGTTTCGACTGACACTACTCTTTGCTCTTTTATTGTTGATTTACTACAATGGGGTTACTGCCTAGCGTTTGCTTAACAGTTATTTACTTAATTTTATAACATTTTATTCCCATTTCCGGCATAAAAAGTTTTCTGTCTCAAGATTGCTGGTGGTGTATACCACAATACAGCAGGAATTAGGAGTAAAACTCTCTTGCTGTCTAAGTTTCAATTTAGATTCTGTACCTCATTGATCTGCAATCTACTGTATATCAATGGTAATCATAATACTATATTAGCGTTACTTCTAGAATTAAGAAAACTGCTCAAGAATCCTTGCATATACTATAAGTGCTTGATTATGGATATTAACTCTAACTTTCAAACGGGACAAATTTTATCTTTGGATTATGGCCACAGAAATCTTTATGCCGAAGTAATTCAAGTGGTAATTTCTCGAGATTTGTGCTGGGTGCGTCCTTTAATGCTGGTTAATTTTACCCAAGAGATACCCTTCATTACGGACATGCGAGATGCATCTGATCTGTTATGGCCTGTAAATTTATTTCGACCTGCTTTAGATACAGAAGTAATTAGTTTTTTAGGTGATCTTTTACCAAAAGAACCAAAAGCCCACAACAATATGGCTGCTCAACAGCAACTCCATCAGTTCATTTACCAATTCTGGCAAGCCTCCCAAGATGGTCAGCAATTGTAAATTTATGAAGACTCTATTTAATAATTCAGCATTGATGGTGGATAATGAGCAGAATTTAGCTCCAGTGGGGGACTAACTGCACTCGTCCAGCATCCATCTCTGCCATTAAGAGTTCTAAAGCTTCATAATCAACATCAGAGATGTAACCTAGTTGGGTTAGTTCTGAGTTAATCTCATTTTCTATTTCTGGCGTTAGTTTTTTTATGTGCAACGCCTTCTCTACTAATTGACGAATCGCGTATTGTGTGCTCATAAAGAATAAACTTACTTTAATTGTTGTTCATTATCTGCGATGAAGATTGGTATAAAAAGTGATCTAGATATCTGGGTTTAAGTGATATAGATCACGATAGATTTTAGATATGTTGTTTGTTCTCAACCTTGCTTTTGTCATTTTGAAGCTAAAAAGTAGTGAGAGGGTTTGAGGAGATTTCGGCTTAAATACTGTCATTTTTAGCCAATAGTAAGGTTGATATCTAAGGCTACAGATGATTCTGCATTTCGGCTATCTTATGTAGATTGTTTTTTAAGCCACCTAAAAAAAATGTATATATAAAAACATTTCGTAGTATGATTATGACAATCTTTAAACAAAAGAGCCGGACCCTAAAGATTTAGCAAAGACGCTGCCGATCACTGCCCAATTGAGGAAAAATCAGTTTTTATTCAAATAAACTAACCTAAGTTTACAGAGCAGGATGTAAACTTATGTAAAAACAGTTCTAAGTTAATAATGAGCAATGCGGTTGAAAAACAGAATTAATGCTAAGTTGAAGGAGATTAGCTGTAATTTAAGGTAGCTAGAAGATAGCAAAGTGGCTGTTTTAGTTGAGCAATTAATAACACCGGATATTTTAAAACCTGCCCGTTACCTGGGTAACGAGCGTTTAGCAGTACACAAGCCTTGGGATACGGCAACTATACGTTGGGTGTTAACTTACCCTGAAGTATATGAGGTTGGTGCATCTAATTTGGGGCATATCATTCTTTATAATATTTTGAATGCCCAACCAAATCAATTATGTGATCGCGCTTACCTACCAGGGCAAGACTTAGGAGCAAGACTCCGCACCACCCAAACACCTTTGTTTGCGGTAGAGTCAAAACGCTTTCTGACAGAATTCGACATTTTAGGTTTTAGTCTCAGTTATGAACTAGGTGCAACCAACATCCTAGAAATGTTGGATTTGGCCGGTATTCCTTTAACATGGAGAGAGAGACAGGAAGCGGAAGGCAAGGGGCAGGAGAAAGATAAATCTTCCTCTCCATCTTCCCAGTCCCCAATGCCCTTAATTTTCGCCGGTGGGCAAACAGCAACATCTAACCCCGAACCTTACGCCGATTTTTTTGATTTTATTGTTTTGGGAGATGGGGAAGAACTACTACCAGAAATTGGCTTGGTATTAGCAGAAGATAAAAAGGCTCTTTTAAGTCGGGAAGAACTTTTACTGGACTTGGCACAAATCCCTGGTGTGTATGTTCCTCAGTTTTATCAAATGGGAGAGGGTGGTGCAGTACATCCCCTGCGTGCTGATGTACCAAAACGCATTCTCCGTAGAGTAGTAACACCGATTCCTGCTTATTCTATTGGCTTAGTCCCCTACGTTGAAACGGTACACGATCGCCTAACAATCGAAATTCGCCGGGGTTGTACTCGTGGCTGTCGCTTCTGTCAACCAGGTATGTTGACTCGTCCAGCACGAGATGTGAAACCAGATCAGGTGGTAGAAGCAATTGAGGCGGGAATACAGGCGACAGGTTACAGTGAATTTTCCCTGTTATCTTTGAGTTGTTCTGATTATTTATCTCTGCCAGCAGTGGGGATGGAAATCAAAAATAGGTTAAAAAATGAAAATATTACCCTCTCCTTACCTTCTCAGAGGGTGGATAGATTTGATGAGAATATTGCCAATATTTTGGGTGGTAAGCGCCAAGGTAGCTTGACTTTTGCACCTGAAGCAGGAACTCAACGGATGCGCGATATTGTCAATAAGGGCTTGACAAATGAAGAATTATTGCGGGGAGTGAAAACAGCCTGGGAACAAGGGTGGGACACAATCAAGCTGTATTTCATGATTGGTTTACCGGGTGAAACAGATGCTGATGTTTTGGGCATTGCGGAAACGGTAAACTGGTTACAGCAAGAATGCCGCGTTAGGGGCAGAAAATTACTTAGCTTGAATTTGACGATTTCTAATTTTACGCCCAAGCCACATACACCGTTTCAATGGCATTCGGTTTCTACATCCGAGTTTAAGCGCAAGCAAAACTTACTCCGACAAGAATTCCGACGCATTCGCAATGTGAAGGTGAATTTTACTGATATTCGCCTTTCGGCAATAGAAGATTTTATAGGCAGGGGTGATCGCTCTTTAGGTAAAGTTTTAAGACGTGCTTGGGAATTGGGTGCAGGGATGGATTCTTGGTATGACAATGTAGAACAGGCTTTTTCCGCATGGGGAACTGCGATCGCTGAAGCTGGTCTAGATTGGAAATACCGTCAAGTTGGAAATGGCGAGTTAAATCTTTTTACGGAAAATGGGGAACAGGATATACTGTCACCTATTACTATTCGGCTATCACCTCTTGACATTACCCTACCTTGGGATCATATCGATACCGGGATTGATAAACAGTGGCTATATGAAGACCTAAAACGCGCTCTAGAAGCAGCAATTGTTCCCGATTGCTCTTTTGAAGGTTGTTCTCATTGTGGTGTGTGTGGTACTAATTTCGGTCACAATATTGTTATTAAACCACCTGCGATTCCTAAATTTGCTGGTGATTTTGTTCCCAACACCACCAAAGCGCAACGTTTACGAGTGCGGTTCGGCAAACATGGTGATATGGCTTTAGTCAGTCACCTGGATTTAATGCGCTTGTTTGATAGAATCATACGAAGAGCAGGTTTACCAATTGCCTTTACTGGTGGATTTCATCCCCATCCCCGGATTGCTCTAGCCAGTGCTTTATCTTTGGGTAGCACCAGCAGTGGTGAAATTGTGGATTTTGAGTTTACTCAACCAATGGATTTGGGCAGTTTTCGTGAGCAGTTAATCAGCCAACTACCCTCAGATATTCCCATCTACCAAGTGGAAGAGATAGATTTAAAAGCGCCCGCAGCTAACCAAGCAATGCAAGCAGCAGAATATTTGCTCACAGTGTCCACGGTTAGTGATATGACAACAAAAAAATGGCAGGAGTGGATTGAAGCAATCAAAATCACAGAGGAGTTCTTGGTAGAAGATACCACTAAATCAGGCAAACATCAGATGATAAATCTGCGCGATCGCTTGTTTGATCTAGAATTAATAGAAGCCCATAACTCCCCAACCAAATCAAAAGCTGTCTTACGTTATTTGGGTATCTGTTGTCATAACCGTGTGATATTGCGTCCTGAGCAATTATTGTCTATATTAGAAAAAGTGGCTAAAGCAGAATTTCACCTCCTGCATATCCACCGCAACCAGCTACTTTTAGAGATATAATCCCAGAAGGGCAGCTTGCTAGTAGTTGCCCAGATGTTATACATCATGGGAATTAATTTTTAGCAAGGTTGCGTTAGAATGAGATGAAGAGAAATTTTCTCGCGCTGCATTATTGAATGACTTGGTTCACTACCCTGATATTCAGGGAGCGAAAGCAAAGATATTAGAGTGCAAATTCTAGGATTGAATCCCAGACAAACTGAGGCAGATTAAAGAATACTCTCTCTATAGCTACCTTGTGAATCAATTACTACCAATAGCTCTACGCCTGATCTCTAACTCTAGCTTTTTACAACACCTGGTCAATACAATTACCCTAGATGGTGAAAGTATTGCATCAGAAATCAACCACGGACGGTTGATTTAATTACTTAAAACATATGCAGCCGTTCTGGAATAATCAGGCGTGTAAACGCAATTACAGTATTAATAGCTTCCAATTATGGAAAGCTCTCTCAGATTTAGAATTTTTATTACCAGTAGCACCGTGTAGGGCTGCCAGTAGGGGCTAGAGGTATAAAAGGAAGCTTCTTCTAATCCCCATTGGTGCTGCCAATTTTTGAGGAACTTGAATGCCAAAACAAATTATTATCGCAGAGCAGCATCAAATAGCTGCCGTTTTTTCGGAAGATCAAATCCAAGAACTCGTTGTTGCCACTGGTCATCATCAAATTGGTGATATCTACTTAGGTGTAGTAGAAAATGTATTACCTGGGATAGACGCAGCTTTTGTCAATATTGGTGATCCAGAACGCAACGGTTTTATTCACGTCACTGACTTGGGTCCACTCAAACTCAAGCGCAGTTCCGGAGCTATTACTGAATTGCTCACACCACAGCAAAAAGTATTGGTACAAGTAATGAAAGAGCCAACGGGAACAAAAGGCCCCAGGCTAACAGGTAACATTACCCTACCTGGACGTTACGTAGTACTGATGCCCTATGGCAGGGGTGTCAATTTATCCCGACGAATTAAGAGTGAAAGTGAGCGTAACCGCCTCCGCGCCCTAGCAATTTTAATTAAACCAGCAGGTATGGGTGTGCTGGTGCGAACAGAGGCAGAAGGTAAGCCAGAAGAAGCGATTATTGAAGACTTAGAATTGCTACAAAAGCAATGGGAAGTCATCCAACAGGAAGCGCAATCCACCCGCGCTCCGGCATTGCTCAACCGGGATGATGACTTTATCCAACGCGTATTGCGGGATATGTATGGCGCAGATGTAAATCGCATCGTTGTTGATTCCAGCACTGGTTTGCGGCGAGTTAAGCAGTATTTACAGAACTGGAGTGGAGGTCAGACACCACAAGGTGTACTCATTGACCACCACCGCGATCGGTCCCCAATTTTAGAATATTTCCGCATTAACGCCGCCATTCGGGAAGCTCTAAGACCCAGAGTAGACTTACCTTCTGGCGGTTACATTATCATTGAGCCAACGGAAGCATTAACAGTTATTGATGTTAACTCTGGCTCCTTCACGCGCTCCGCTACAGCCAGAGAGACAGTTTTGTGGACAAACTGCGAAGCAGCTACAGAAATTGCCCGACAGCTGCGTTTGCGGAACATTGCCGGCGTAATTGTCGTTGACTTCATTGATATGGAATCGCGGCGCGACCAACTACAAGTTTTAGAACATTTTAATAAATCGCTCAAAGCTGACAAAGCTCGTCCTCAGATAGCCCAACTGACTGAGCTAGGTTTGGTAGAACTAACCCGCAAACGCCAAGGTCAAAATATTTATGAATTGTTTGGGGAAACTTGTCCCACCTGTAGCGGTTTAGGACATACCGTGCGCTTACCAGGGGAAATGGAAAACCGGATGCCTATTCCCGCAGCAGATATACAAGAGAGGTTTGCAACACCCATATCTCAAAGAGAGCCAAGGATGACATCTTCTCGCATCTCAGAACCACGGGAAAGCTATGATGGATTTGGGGAAGGATTTGAAGGTGATGCTGAGTTAACACCCATGCATCTGATTAACCATCCCAGTTATCAAGAAATGGGCGATAACAAACGTCGTACCCGCACCCGTCGTAGTCGAATTGGTATCAATGGTGCTAATGGCAAAGATGAAACCCGCCTGGGTACGCCAGTGGCTTTTGTGAACGATTCAGATTTAGATTTAGATGCTGACAGTGATATAGCTCCAACACCAGAAATTCCCTCTCTGCTCTCTGATACGCGACGGGAAAGAGATGTTATGCGAACACCCACTCTGGGTAAAGCTGGATGGACAGAAAGAACTGAACGCAGCAAAGTGAAAATAGATCCCATCAAACCGGTGGTAGAACCTCCGCAAATTGTTTCTGTAGAAATGACACTGCAGGAACAAGATATGTTTGCTTTGATGGGAATTTCTCCCAGTGTAAAACTGGAGCAAGAAGTCAGAAATCCCAAATCTGTGATTTTTAACATTGTTCAACCTGGACAAACATCAACTTCCACAACGGAATCAACATCAACATCAACATCAGAATCAATATCAGAATTAACTGTTGCTGAAAGAACTAATTCTGAACTGACTAAAGTCAAAATGCCCACTCCCAAAGTTGAGGTAGAAGAACCATCTTTAGAGCCATTAATCATCGATCCTCCTGTTCAAGAATCCAGCAGCATTGGATTTGAGTCTTTCACTGATGAAGAGGAACTAAGTAGCACTTCTTCTACTCCTAATCGCCGTCGTCGCCGTCGTTCTTCAGCAATAGAGGAAAGCTAAAGGCTGTTATGGTACAAACAGAACCAAAACCTGTATCTGTTTTGTCAACTGCACCCTTACCAGAATCTAGTTGGTGGGAGTTGTCCACTTGTGCTAATATTGATGGCTTGGTTGCAGGTGTAGATGAAGTGGGACGTGGTGCATTATTTGGTCCTGTAGTTGCAGCAGCAGTGATGATATCAGCAGATGCATTGCCAAAACTGATGGCGGCTAAAATTAAAGACAGCAAAAAGTTGTCTGCTTCTCGCAGAACTCAGTTGGCACAGCAAATTAATGGGCTGGTTTTAGACTGGAAAATTGGTTATGCTACAACTGCGGAAATTGATCAGTTTAATATTTTGCAAGCTACTTTGTTAGCCATGAAGCGGGCTGTACTGAAGTTGAAAGTACCGCCTGCACTCTGCTTAGTTGATGGTAATCAGTTGGTAAAGGACTTACTGATACCACAAGAAACTATGACTAAGGGAGATGAGAGATCGCTCAACATAGCAGCTGCTAGTATAATGGCCAAAGTTTGGCGTGATGACGTAGTGCTACGTCTGGCATCTAAATATCCCATGTATGAATTAGAACGTAATAAGGGTTATGGAAGCCAGCGTCATTTGCTGGCTCTTCAAAAATACGGACCATCACCCTTACATCGTCGATCTTTTCGTCCTTGCCAAATTCAGTGATGAGGCAAAAGGCAGAAGAATTTTAGATTTTGGATTTTGGAATGACCAATCTCAAACTTAAAATACTTCCTGCTTTGTATCTGCTTCGCTAACGCAAATCCCAAATTCTCGGGACAGCGAGCTAGAGTAATTAATCACCAATCAATAATCACGAATTAGCTAGGAATCTAGTCAAAGTTAAGAATTGCTAAATCAGTATTTTCAGTACCAATAACCTGTGTTTGCGTTTGTGATATTACCCAATGACTATAATCAGCCAGGAGGTGATGTAACAATCTTTGTTTAATTGTCAATAACACACTTTTGAGTAAGCCATTACCTGTTGCCTCTAAAATTGCCCTTGGAGTGAGGGAAAATGGCTGGGGAATATCCACTAGCACTTCCAAATCGGCTTTTCCTTGTAAGTGAGTCTCATTATTTACTTGTTGTGGTGATAAATATCCTTTTAAATTCAGAGTAAAGCGTTGGTTAATATACTCAAATCCAAGGATTTCACAACCGACAGAACGTAAATAAATCGTTCCTTGGGAATCTGACCAAACTCTCATGTCTACAGTAGGTTGAATACTCAATGATATAAACGTCAGAGGACGCATTTTTAAACGGAATACTTCGTCAGACAACTGCTGAATCCTGTCGTTGTCAGTCAAAGTATTCACCAGCCGTTGAGGCTGACGCAAGTAGTGGTGAATAGGAATAGGCTGCTTGGGGACAGCAATTTCGACCGATTGGGAAGCAGTAAATTTGGTAGCCATGAGTAGATTAAAGCGTTGTTTTCTAATTTTAATATTTTCTAAAAAATTAAATTGATAAAAAATTAAATTGATTTGCATACAATCAAAAATTGATTGTATGCAAATCAATAAGTTTACTAAAAATCCATCAAAGAACTAGTACCGCCGTGAATTCAAAATGCTTCTTTCAGAAGAGCTATGTTAACAAAATAGTGCTTCCAGCAGGCTGCGCCAACAACATTAAAAATGAATACGGCGTTAGCTTGTCAGAGATCTGGAATGGTTGGTTTATTTACGCCGTACTGTACTAGGGTGCGGAAGGTCGGATATAAGGTATAGAAGTATAAGAAACTTTCAGTGAACCCAAAATTCAAAATAATATGACTGTAACGATGGCGAAACGCGCACCTTCGGTGATTGCACATTTAGGTCCGGCTGGAACTTATTCTGAACAAGCAGCTTTTTTTTATCTCAACTGGCTAAAAAGCCATCAAAATATAGAGGCCAATTTATCTCCTTACCCCACCATTGCTAAGTCATTGCAAGCAGTTACTACAGAACAGGCTGATATAGCTGTTGTCCCTGTGGAAAATTCCATTGAAGGTAGTGTGAGCATGACAATGGATAGCCTTTGGCAATTAGACACATTGCAAATTAAACTAGCTTTGGTTCTGCCTATAAATCATGCCTTAATTTCCTGTGCAAATAGTTTAGATAAAATAGACACCGTTTATTCTCATCCACAAGCATTAGCACAATGTCAAGGTTGGTTGGCTCAATTTCTACCTAATGCTAATTTGATTGCTAGTAATTCTACCACAGAAGCACTACAGCTAATCCCCGAATTACCAATAATAGCTGCAATATCTTCTAGCAGAGCCGCCGAGCTTTATAAGCTACCTATTCTCGTCAGTGGGATTAACGACTATCCAGAAAACTGTACACGCTTTTGGGTGGTGGATCAAGCCGATAGTGCTGAACAATCTTTTACACCTACTCATACATCTTTAGCTTTCAGCTTACCTGCTAATATGCCTGGTGCATTAGTCAAAGCCTTGGAAGTATTTGCTCATCTGGGAATTAATTTGAGTCGAATTGAATCTCGTCCCACCAAGCGTTCTTTAGGAGAATACTTATTTTTCATAGATGCAGAAGCAGGGATAAACTCTCCTTCACTCACATCTGCTTTAGCTGAATTAGGCACTTTTACTGAGGTTTTAAAAGTTTTTGGCAGTTATCATGTTTTAGCTGTTAATACCTGACCAGTTGCTAGTTATAACCTTGATGGAGTTTAGGGAGCAGAGGAACGGGTGAGAAATTTTTTTCTTACCTTTTGCCTTTTGCCTTTTCCCTGATAACTAGCAACTTGGTTATTAACTCATATTATTAAATGTATCTTTAAGAACGGAACGTGCCGCCAGATGATTACGAGTAGAAGTTAAAATTTCTGCTTCTCTTTGCAAGCGGGCATATGTATCTTGCAGTTCTAACAAGGCCTGTTGCTCAGGAGCTACACCGTAAAGGTTACTTGCTACCCAGTAAGATAACTCTGTGGGTAAGTCTGGTAAATCTTCTGGTAATTCAATATTTTTTTGAGTTAACTTGGCTGAAAGACGGACAACATCTCGCAGTAGCTGTTCTACTTCAGTAGCTAAGGGTCGCAAATCTTTAGATGGTGGTTGATCTTCAATCCATTGAACCAAACCTACACGATAAGGCTTTTCACGAACATATTCTAAAACCCGAAATCTTTGTTGTCCTAGAGTTAACATTTCCATTCGGTCGTCAGGCATTCGCTGATAATGAATAATTTCTGCACAGGAGCCGACTTTGGCAATTGTACCTTTGACTGGATCAATCATCAATACTCCAAACCTGCGATCGCCTGCCAAAATCGTATTCATCATGATTCGGTAGCGAAATTCAAAGATATGCAGAGGTAATGGTCTGCTAGGAAACAGAACCACTTCAGGTAAAGGGAACAGAGGTAGTTCACGGACAGCGATTTTAGAAGAAGATGTCATTGTTGCTTGGGTATAAATTTTATTCTTAAAATATATTGTTTACTACTTTTCCCTTACTTTGTATTTTATCATTATGTCTTATAGCTAAATGAAAAGCTCTGAGATAAATTTTCTCAGAGCATAGTCAATATTTATCTTCAATTTCAGCAGTCAGTTGTTTCTTGTTCTTTGCAACTAACTACTGAAGAATGACTAAATTACAATTTGACTTCAATATCGACACCAGATGGTAAATCCAACTTCATCAGTGCATCAATAGTTTTAGAAGAAGGCTGATATATGTCAATAATCCGACGATGGGTGCGGGTTTCAAAGTGTTCGCGGGAATCTTTATCTACGTGAGGTGAACGCAGTACGCAATAAATCTTCCGTTTTGTTGGTAAAGGAATTGGTCCTATAGCTGTAGCATTAGTCCGGTTAGCAGTGTCTACAATCTTCTCGCAAGATGTATCCAATAAACGTCGGTCAAAAGCCTGTAAGCGAATTCTAATTTTCTGCTGCTGTAAAGTTGCCATCTTCAGTTTTCCAGGTTCTGTGAATTTTAGATTTTAGATTTTAGATTTTAGATTTTAGATTTTGGATTTTAGACGCGATCCCAAACCCAAAATTTAAAATCCAACCTTAGTTTGGGGAAACAAAAGGAGCAGAGATGAATTTTAACCATCCCTGCTCCCTTATAATCAGAGCAAAAAGGTGAGTTCTATTTCAGGATTTTGGATACAACACCAGCACCAATGGTGCGGCCACCTTCACGAATAGCAAAGCGCATACCTTGCTCAATCGCGATCGCGTTAATTAGTTCTACTGTCATCTTGATGCGATCGCCTGGCATTACCATTTCTACCGCACTACCATCATCAGCTGTGTAGCTTTTGATAGTGCCAGTTACATCAGTTGTGCGTACATAGAACTGAGGACGATATCCAGCGAAAAATGGTGTTTTCCGGCCACCTTCTTTTTCTGTCAAAACGTATACTTCGCCTTCAAACTCAGTGTGAGGAGTAATTGAACCGGGTTTGGCGATTACCATACCGCGCTCAATGTCTTCTTTTTTGAGACCACGCAGTAGCACACCTGCGTTATCCCCAGCCAGACCTTCGTCAAGGCTCTTCTTGAACATCTCAATCCCTGTAACAGTGGTGGTACGAGTGTCTTTAAGACCAATTAGCTCGACAGTATCGTTAACCTTAACTTTCCCACGTTCTATCCGACCAGTAGCTACTGTACCACGACCTGTGATCGTGAATACGTCTTCTACTGCCATCAAGAATGGTTTATCAACATCACGTTCTGGGTCGGGGATGTAGGAATCTACAGCGTCCATCAGTTGGTAGATTTTGTCTACCCAAGGATTTTCTCCCCGTTGAGTCTTGGGATTCTTGGTCATTGCTTCTAAAGCTTGTAGACCAGAACCTTTGATAATGGGGATGTCATCACCAGGGAAATCATAGCTAGAAAGTAGTTCACGGAGTTCCAATTCTACTAATTCCAGAAGTTCTTCATCATCCATCAAATCTTCTTTGTTCAAGAAGACAACTAAGCTGGGAACACCTACCTGTTTTGCCAATAGGATGTGTTCACGAGTTTGGGGCATAGGTCCATCAGTAGCAGCAACTACGAGGATACCACCGTCCATTTGTGCCGCACCGGTGATCATGTTTTTCACATAGTCAGCGTGTCCAGGGCAGTCTACGTGAGCATAGTGCCGTCTTCCAGTTTCATACTCAACGTGGGCAGTATTAATGGTAATACCACGTGCCTTTTCTTCGGGTGCGTTGTCAATTTGGTCGTAGCCCTTAGCTACAGCTTGACCCATAGCTGCCAAAGTCATGGTAATGGCTGCTGTTAAAGTAGTTTTACCGTGGTCAACGTGGCCAACAGTTCCGATATTAACGTGGGGTTTATTTCTTTCAAACTTTGCGCGTGCCATGAATGCTCGTTTCCTTTTTTAATTATGCGTTCCCTTTGCTTTTTGCGATGATTGCCTCAGCCACGTTGCGAGGTACTTCTTCGTAGTTGCTAAACTCCATGGAGAAGATGCCTCGACCTTGAGTTTTAGATCGGATATCAGTGGCGTAGCCAAACATTTCTGCCAGTGGGACTTTAGCAGTCACTTTGGCCAGACCCTGTTCAGATCCCATACCTTCAATTTGACCACGACGGGAGTTGAGGTCACCCATCACATCCCCAAGAAAGTTTTCAGGTACTTCCACTTCGACTTTCATCATAGGCTCTAAAAGGACTGGTGAAGCTTTCGCTACTGCCTCTTTCATCGCCATTGAACCAGCGATTTTAAAAGCCATTTCTGAAGAGTCTACATCGTGGTAAGAGCCGTCTACTAAAGTAGCTTTGACATCAATGAGTGGATATCCAGCTAACACGCCGGATTCACAACATTCTTTCATTCCCTGTTCTGCGGGGTTGATATACTCTTTAGGTACAGAACCACCAACAATCTTGGAGACGAATTCAAAGCCAGTACCAGGTTCTCCTGGAGCCAAATCAATTACAACGTGACCATACTGTCCCTTCCCACCGCTTTGGCGGATAAATTTACCTTCTATTCTGGTTACTTTTTTACGAATTGTTTCCCGGTAAGCTACTTGTGGCGCACCAACATTGGCTTCTACCTTGAATTCGCGTAACATCCTATCCACAAGAATTTCCAGGTGTAACTCTCCCATTCCGGCAATTACGGTTTGGTTAGTTTCTGGATCAACACGGACACGGAAGGTAGGATCTTCTTCTGACAAAGATTGTAGTGCCTTTGACAGCTTATCCATGTCGTTCTTGGTTTTGGGTTCAACCGCGACCGAGATTACAGGTTCAGGAATAAATAGAGATTCCAGAATGACTGGAGAACCTTCATCACATAAAGTGTCACCAGTCAAGGTGTCTTTCAATCCCAAAGCTGCACCTAAATCACCCGCCCGCAGTTCATCCACATCTTGTCGATCATCTGCCTTCATCAGAACCAAGCGCGAAATCCGTTCTTTCTTGTCTTTGCTGGCGTTAAGAACGTAGCTGCCCTTTTTCAAGACACCAGAATAAACACGAACGAAGGTAAGGCGACCGTAGGGGTCAGCCATGATCTTGAATGCGAGAGCAGATAGGGGTTCGTTGTCATCAGCCCGTCGCTCAACAGTATCTCCATTCGGCAATACGCCTTGAATTGGTGGTACTTCTGTTGGTGCTGGCAGGTAATTTACAACTGCGTCCAGCATCAATTGCACACCTTTATTTTTAAATGCTGAACCACAAAGCACAGGTACTATTGTTCCCGCAATAGTACCTTTACGCAGGGCTGTACGGATTTCAGCTTCTGTCAGTTCTTCGCCATCAAAGTACTTGCTCATCAGAGCATCACTGGTTTCTGCTACTGCTTCTACCAACTTAGTACGGTACTCTGTGACCTGCCCTTGCAATTCCGCAGGAATTTCTGTTTCTTGAATATCGGTGCCTTGGTCATTGGTGTACATATATGCACACATCCGTACTAAGTCAACAATGCCCTTAAATTCGGTTTCACTACCTATTGGCAGTTGAATGGCGATCGCATTTGCCCGCAGGCGATCGCGCATTTGGTCATGAACTTTATAGAAGTTCGCACCCGTGCGATCCATCTTGTTAATAAAAGCGATCCGAGGCACTTTATAGCGGTCTGCCTGCCGCCATACTGTCTCAGATTGTGGTTGCACACCACCGACGGAACAAAAGACGGCGATTACACCATCTAACACGCGCATGGAACGTTCAACTTCTATTGTGAAGTCAACGTGACCAGGAGTATCGATAATGTTAATTTGATGATCATTCCAGCTGGTACTAATCGCAGCGGCAGTAATGGTAATTCCCCTCTCCCGCTCCTGATCCATCCAGTCTGTTACAGCAGTTCCTTCATGAACTTCACCAATTTTATGAATTATCCCAGAGTAAAACAATATTCTCTCTGTTGTCGTCGTTTTGCCCGCATCTATGTGCGCCGCAATACCGATATTGCGTACTTTCTCCAGCGGGTTTGTGCGTGCCACAGTTACCTCCTATAATTTTGGCCTCATGATATCTTGTATATTACTCTTTGTTAAGATTCTATACTTTTACGGAAAACCGTCTTTCTGAGAAGTTCTACGATATACCGCTTTTTCTGAAGACGATATATCGTTGCTCTACTTAGTAACGATAGTGTGCAAATGCTTTGTTTGCTTCAGCCATGCGGTGCGTTTCTTCCCGCTTGCGAATGGCGCTTCCCGTTTCGTTAGCAGCGTCCATTAACTCATTTGCTAGTCTATTGGCCATGGTGCGACCAGGTCTAGACCTGGAGAACTGCACTAACCAACGCAATGCTAAGGTAGTACCCCGATCAGAACGTACTTCCATTGGTACTTGGTAAGTTGCTCCACCTACTCGTCGAGCCTTTACTTCTACCAAAGGAGTGGCGTTACGCACTGCTCTTTCAAATGTTTCCAGAGCGCTGTTACCAGTGCGTTCTTCAATAGTTTTTAAAGCATCATACACAATTCTGGCGGCAAGTGATTTCTTGCCATGACGCATGATCCGCCTGATAATCATGCTCACAAGGCGACTGTTATATACTGAGTCAGACGGAACTGGGCGCCTTTGACTAACACCACGACGAGACATACTTCATCCTTAAATTCGGAATTTGGCAAAGAAATTATATGCTATCAGAACACAGAAATCTAAAAGCGGTCTAACTGGCCGCTCAAATCTCCTTGAGTTTTGGCTCTAGTTGCAATAAAGCTGAACTAATTGACCTGTTAACCTTTTATCAGACACACAAGGCGACAACTTTATCAACTTTAATATTGACATCAAAGTATTGCCATCGCTTACAGTATTTGGCTTAAAAATCCTTACACTTGCACTAAGTGAGCAAGTGTAAGGATTGATTTCTTAAACAAGAATACACCGCTAGATTCTGTGTTTTATGGGTACTGAGACTGAGACAATTAATCGTTCATTGCTGCGATTCATCGCCTAGTTTTTACTTTTTAGTTTCTTTTGGGCGCTTAGTTCCATACTTGGAACGTCCTTGTTTCCGGTCTTTAACTCCGGCTGTATCTAAGGTGCCACGAATGATGTGGTATCTCACGCCTGGTAAGTCCTTTACCCGACCGCCACGAATCATCACAACAGAGTGTTCTTGCAAGTTATGGCCAATTCCTGGAATATAAGCTGTAACTTCAAATCCAGAAGTCAGTCTCACTCTTGCCACTTTGCGGAGAGCTGAGTTAGGTTTTTTGGGGGTAGTTGTATATACTCTGGTACAAACTCCTCGACGTTGAGGACATTGTTTCAGAGCAGGAGACTTGGTTTTCTGACGCGCTAGTTCGCGTTCACTACGTATTAGCTGCTGTATTGTTGGCATGAGTTACAGCGCGTGTTGCTGCTTATTATCTATTTTAACAAATCCTGATTATAGCGTTTTGTGTGTTTTTATGTCAATTATTATTTTAGGAGGAGTCAGGAGTATGGAGCTCGCCACGGTGCGCTATCAGATCAGAATAGACCTTTTGCCTCCTACACCCTATTTCCTGTGTCCTAAAGACTAAGAACTTGGATTCATAGAGAAAGAATTGCCACAACTACAAGTAGAGGTGGCGATGGGGTTATAAAAGCGAAAACCTCCACCCATCATATCCTCTGAATAATCTAGTGTTAAACCGTTAATATACTTTATGCTTTCTTTGTCTATGACCAGATGAATATTATGAACATCAAAAATCTGATCCTCAAATTTGACGGCTTCATCAAAGGAAATATTGTATAACCAACCTGAACAGCCACCTGGTTTCACCCGCAAGCGAAATAAGATATTTGGCTGTTGTTTGGATTTTAAGCGCCCGATTTCATTTATCGCTGCTGGACTGAAATTGATCATGGAATTTTTTTAGCACTCAGAAAGTCGGTATTTAATATTACAGGAATTCAGGAGTATGGTGATCGCCACGCTATGGCTACGGCACACTAAGTGTAGCTTCCTTCCTGTAGGGTACGCTATCAGAAGAAAGAATTGATTTTCCCCCTGCTCCCAAATTCCACACACTACTTGTCACTGCGAGCATAATCATCTTGGTAGCGGATAATATCATCTTCACCCAAGTATTCGCCATTCTGCACTTCAATTAGCACCAAGGGAATTACCCCAGGATTTTCTAAACGGTGAACAGTACATTGGGGTACATAAGTAGACTGATTATTGCTGAGTAAAACTTCGTTTTCACCACAGACAACCTTGGCTGTACCGGAAACGACTATCCAGTGTTCGCTACGGTGGTGGTGCATTTGTAAGCTAAGGCGATGTCCGGGCTTAACTTCTATGCGTTTAATTTTGTATCCGCGCCCTTCTTCTAAAACTGTAAAAGAACCCCAAGGGCGTAATTCACCGGCGGCAACGCCTCTGGAATTAAGGGTTGCATTTAGGGTGAGAGTCTTTTTAGGTACGGTTTCTGTAAATTGAGCCATAGTTACCTCATTTGTAAACATACAGAAAAGTTATTAATCTTAAATATTTAGTGAAAAAATTGTGTTTGATATTGCTAATGGGAAAATTAGCTATTTGATTTCACTTTCCTAACCGTATCAAAATAGAAGGTTACAGTGTAAACCACTGCCAGTAAAAGTCTTGGGTCTACATTAACTCTTCATCAAGAAAAATACCAGCTTGTTCTCAACTTTAAAAAGTGATTAAAAATCCTCCTTGAGAGAAAATCAAAATGTCAAGTTAAACAAATTATCTTTTAATTTCCAGACTTACACAGAACCAATGCAATGATCAGGGAAAAGCCTGAAAACCCTTGAGGCAATGACTGAATTATCGAGGGGTAATAAATATACCAATACCGTTGTGGACACGGGCGGCTGTATTTGGAGAACGATCAAGTAATTGTCCTCCCAAATATAGACTTGTAGAACTACCACCGTCTAAGTTGAGGGCGTTCACACAACCCATAACCTGCATTAATTGGGCATGTTCAGCTAAGGTAGGACTATTGCCACCAGCGCGATTATGTACGGCTGCAATGATTAAATTACCTGTGGTGGTGGTACAAATGGCACTGCGAACTGCTTTTTCGGCAATGAAAGCATCGCTGAATGTTTCAGCTTTGGCATTAAGGACAATTTGCCGATTATGGACTAGAAGTGGACCTGCGCCGATAATGTGGGGATAACGGCTAAAATCAGCAGGAGTGGTGCTGCTGGTAAGACTAACTTTTGTACCAATTGGTAATTTAGAGGTGTTAGTGGCAGCTGTACCGCGTAAGCTGAGGAGGTAGCCGTCTTGAGGAATGGGAATGGGGGTTACACTTACTTTACTACCTAGTAGCTGGTTAATAATTTGGTCTTTTCGGACAACGAGGATGATTTCGTTATCTGTGAGGGGTGTGTAAGTAGACCCCCAAATAGGGGTATAACGGGCAATGCCATTTTGTACATAGCCGCTGTTGAGGAATAGAATTGATAATGGTTCGTTATTGCTGGTGATTAAAGTTTCGTTGAGGGTGAGGCGGCCAAAATAATATTCTCCTGAATCATTCCATGCTATCGCACCTCGGTTCAGAATTGGCCCTGATACCCACTGATTATCCCGCCGAATTGCCCCCAAAGGTAATTTACTGTTACGGTTAAAATAACCCGCGTTAATTCCTGCTACTGCCAAATAACGTTGTGCTGTTTGTATTAAGGTGGATATACCTGTTTGGTTTTCTGGGTTAGCCCAAATCGGTTTTAGTGATAACCCAACAACGGTGGGATTAATTTCCAGCCAAATTACAGGAAAACTATCTGTACCTGAATTTATAAATTTTTGCTGCCAACGTAAACCCTTTGCCCAAGTTATATCCTTTGCGACTAACGCATTAGGTTGAATATCAATCACTAAGCGATTTGGGTTAGTGATCGCACTAACCTGGGGAGCGAAACCAAAGGGTACACTAAGACTAATAATAGTTCTGTTATTAACAATTTCCACTTTTTGAATTAGTTGTTCAGGGGAAATTGGTGAAGGTAATTGTTTTAATTTTTTTAGTAGTAATGTCGGTTGGGGTGTATACCTTTGAATCAAGCTGTTATCAGCGGTACTATCTAGAGTAATTATCCACTCTCTATTTAGCGGTTTAGGAGGTTGAGAAATTGGTGTATTAGAGTCTGGTCTATCTATCGGTTGACCTTGTGTAACTTGCCACGGAGTTGGGCGATCTAAATCAACAACCAGTCTGTCACCAGTAGGTCGTTTTCCGTGACGAATATTATTGATTTTTGCTTGGGGAGTAGAAATAACCAAAGTGTTGCCATTAGCTTGTATTTGCCAACCTGCAATGTAAGCAAAATTAGAAATATCTAGATAGCGATATCCTCCCAACAGCTTGGCATTAAGTGTTGGTGTACCTGACGAAAACCATTCCACAGGTTGTAGTTCAGGATTGCTAGTATTTAATAAATCCACCCCCATCAACTGTCTCAGTGCCCCATCACTGAGATGAGTTATTACTTTACCGTCTGTTTGCCGTTGTTGTAACCAGGCTGCTGATAAAGTACGACCATTAAGGGTAATTTGATTACCGGATAATGGTGTTGGTAATTGAGAAATTAAGCTAGCGAGGAGTTGAGAATTTGTAGGAGACTGTTGGGCGCTAGTAGTATAAGTAGCAGTCAAACACAGTGCAGTCGAAAGAATTGACGAAACTGAATAGCGGAAAAACCGCTGCTTGTTAATTAGGATCATGGGCATTTTTAATATCCTTAAATGGGCATTGGTGATTGGTGATTGGGCATTGGTCCTTAGGAAGATTACTTCCCCAGTCCGCATTCGCTAGTCCCCTTACCACCTTAGAGGATATCTGAGCAAGTATGAGGAAATCTTAAAAAATTAAGCTTTTATTTTTCAATACAAAGTGATATTATATATTTTGCCTATTTATATCCAGTAAAAACTGGCAACCAATTTTCCCGCCAAAACTACTAAGGCTAATTTCTCTAAATAACACATTTTTACAAACACGCTATAATAATAGCTTTGCTATTTAAAGCAAAAATTAAGATATTCCATCATCACGGATAGCGCGGCTTGACAGAAGTCATTAGCTGTTCCAGTTGACACTGAGACCTCAGTGTCAACTAGACAGGTAACAATTGACAATCGGTGAAAATTATACACAACAGCTATAGTTTAGGAATCGTCAAATGGTTATATAGTTTGATACGCTGTCTTTGTGACATGCAACCAGAGAATTCCAGCTCTCGAGACAGTGGATTGTTCAGTTTACACTGAATTTCAGGGACACCAAGGCAGGTTATCCTTATAAATACCCTTTATCTGGCTAAAAGGGGATTGAAAAATACTTAGCTTTATTATCATAAATAAACGTAATGTCAGGGAAAGCAAATAGTCCAGATAATGGCAGTTTTTCTAATAGTACATAAACACATAAAAAAATAACGCGGTGATTTTAACACGGGTAAACCAAGAAGTAAATCCGAAGTTAAAATTTTTTTTCCCTAAATTTTTGTGATTATGTATTTCTCCAACGCTAAATTTAGAAATTTTTTTCTTGGCAGTAGCAATAGTGGCAAAATCCGTAACTCAATATTTCAGGAATAGAGTATGAATCATCAATCATTGAATCAGGGTCAAAACATGGGTCAAAACATTACATTGTCAGACATGGAAATCACGGATACTTACTCAGGACAAAGATGGTTATCAGAGGAAAGAGACGCTTGTGGTGTAGGGTTTATAGCCCATCGGCAAAATCGCGCCAATCATGAAATTTTGGCAAAGGCTTTAACTGCTCTGACTTGCTTAGAACATAGAGGAGGATGCAGCGCCGACCAAGACTCTGGTGATGGTGCAGGGATTTTGACAGCGATTCCTTGGGAATTGTTTCAACAAGAAGGAATTAATGTTTCAAATACTGGTAATGTGGCAGCAGGAATGATATTCTTGCCTCAAGATCAGGAATCAGCAAAAAAAGTCAAGGCTATATTTGAGCAAGTAGCGGCTGAGGAAAAATTGACTGTGCTGGGCTGGCGAGTAGTCCCTGTGCGTTCAGAAGTATTAGGGATACAAGCAAAAGAAAATCAACCCCAGATAGAACAAGTTTTTTTAGCGTCGGCTGATAAAAGTGGCGATGAATTAGAACGGGAATTGTATATTGCCCGTCGCCGTATTGTTAAAGCAGCCAAAAATATTTCCGAGGAATTTTATGTCTGTTCCCTATCGAGCTGCACAATTGTCTATAAGGGTATGGTACGTTCGGCGGTGTTGGGAGAATTTTACCAGGATTTAAAAAATCCGGCTTTCAAGATTGCCTTTGCTGTTTATCATCGTCGGTTTAGTACCAACACGATGCCGAAGTGGCCTTTAGCACAACCCATGCGGCTATTGGGTCACAATGGCGAAATTAATACACTGCTGGGTAATATTAACTGGATGATGGCCAGAGAAGCTACCTTAGATCATCCGGTTTGGAATGGAAGATCCGAGGAATTTAAACCATTGGTAAATACTGACAGCAGCGATTCAGCTACTCTTGATAACGTACTGGAGTTGCTGGTGCGTTCTGGACGCTGCCCTTTGGAAGCTTTAATGATGATGGTTCCAGAGGCTTACAAAAATCAACCTTCTTTGCAAAATTATCCTGAGATTGTTGATTTTTATGAATATTACAGTGGTCTGCAAGAAGCTTGGGATGGCCCTGCGTTGTTGGTATTTAGTGATGGAAAAAGAGTGGGTGCGACTTTAGACCGTAATGGTTTAAGACCAGCTCGCTATTTGATTACTAAAGATGACTATATCGTAGTTGGTTCTGAAGCGGGTGTGGTGGGCTTCCCAGAAGCCAATATTTTGGAAAAAGGTAGATTGGGTCCAGGACAAATGATTGCTGTGGATTTAACCAGCAATGAGATTCTGAAGAACTGGGAAATTAAACAGCGTATTGCCAAGCTACATCCTTATGGGGATTGGTTGCAACAATATCGCCAAGAATTGAAACAGTTGGTAAAACCGTCAGCTGTCAATGGTGACGGTAATGGTCGTCATGGGACTGACAATGGACATCTGACCACTGACATACCAGAAAAACAAACTTTACTCCAACAACAAATTGCTTTTGGCTACACCACAGAAGATGTGGAAATGGTGATTCAGCCGATGGCTCATACTGGTGCAGAACCAACTTTTTGCATGGGGGATGATATTCCCTTGGCGGTGTTATCAGAAAAACCCCACCTGCTGTATGACTATTTTAAACAGCGGTTTGCTCAGGTGACAAACCCACCGATTGACCCTTTACGGGAAAAGCTCGTGATGTCTTTGACGCTGGAACTGGGTGAAAGAGGTAACTTATTAGAACCGAAACCAGAACACGCTCGCAAATTGAAGTTAGATTCGCCTGTATTGACGGAGACTGAGTTAGCAGCAATTAAGTTATCTGGTTTTGCGACTGCTGAGTTGTCAACTTTGTTTTCTATTGCTGCAGGTCCAGAGGGTTTAAAAGGGGCGGTGGAAGCTTTACAAAAACAAGCAGCGGAATCTGTGCGCGCTGGTGCGAAAATTTTGATCTTGAGTGATAAGATACCCCCAACCCCCCTTTTCAAGGGGGGCGAAGAAGCCATTAGTGGGATAAGTGCTGATTTTACTTATATTCCACCTTTGTTGGCTATTGGTGCGGTTCACCATTATTTGATCCGCGAAGGTGTGCGGATGAAAACATCTTTGGTTGTTCACACCGCCCAATGTTGGAGTACTCATCATTTTGCTTGTTTGTTCGGCTATGGTGCTGGTGTGGTTTGTCCCTATATGGCGTTGGATACTGTCCGGGACTGGTGGTCTGATCCGAAAACGCAACAGTTTATGGAAAGGGGGAAAATTAATACTCTGACTCTAGAACAGGCGATCGCAAATTATCGCCAAGCTGTAGAATCAGGTTTGTTGAAAATTCTCTCAAAAATGGGGATTTCTCTACTTTCTAGCTATCAGGCGGCACAAATTTTTGAAGCTATTGGTATCGGTGGGGATTTGTTGGCTTTGGGTTTTAGAGGAACAACTTCCCGGATTGGTGGCCTTAGTTGCAAGGAATTAGCTCAAGAGGTGCTTTCTTTCCACAGTAAGGCCTTCCCCGAACTGACAGCGAAGAAGTTAGAAAATCTCGGCTTTGTTCAGTATCGTCCTGGTGGTGAATATCATAGTAATTGCCCGGAACTGGTCAAGGCGCTGCATAAGGCTGTAGATGGTCATATTTATGACCATTACGAAGTTTATAAACATTATTTGCAAGGTAGACCGACAACGGCGTTACGGGATTTGTTGGATTTTGCCAGTGAGCGTCCTTCGATTCCGATTGAAGAAGTAGAGTCAGTCAGCGAAATTGCTAAACGCTTCTGTACTGGGGGAATGTCTTTAGGTGCATTATCACGAGAGGCACATGAAACTTTAGCTATCGCCATGAATCGCATTGGTGGTAAATCTAACTCTGGTGAAGGTGGGGAAGATCCAGTTCGTTACAAAGTGTTAAATGATGTTGACTCAAGTGGTCATTCACCCACTTTCCCCCATTTAAATGGGTTGCGAAATGGTGATACAGCTTCAAGCGCCATAAAACAAGTTGCTTCTGGTCGTTTCGGTGTCACACCGGGATATTTAGCCAGCGCCAAACAAATCGAAATCAAAATCGCTCAAGGTGCAAAACCAGGGGAAGGTGGACAGTTACCCGGTCCAAAGGTCAGCCCCTATATTGCTATGTTGCGCCGTTCTAAGCCTCGTGTAACTTTGATTTCTCCACCACCACACCATGATATTTACTCGATTGAAGATTTGGCGCAGTTGATTTTTGACTTGCATCAAATTAACCCAAAAGCACAGGTTTCTGTGAAGTTGGTTGCGGAAATCGGGATTGGTACTATAGCGGCTGGTGTGGCGAAAGCTAATGCTGATATTATCCAAATTTCTGGTCATGATGGCGGTACTGGTGCATCTCCTTTGAGTTCTATTAAACACGCTGGCAGTCCGTGGGAACTCGGACTGAGCGAAGTGCATCGGGTGTTGATGGAAAATGGATTGCGCGATCGCGTGATTTTAAGAGTTGATGGTGGTCTCAAGAGTGGCTGGGATATTCTGGTTGCTTCCTTAATGGGTGCGGAAGAGTTCGGTTTCGGTTCTATCGCCATGATTGCTGAAGGCTGTATTATGGCAAGGGTGTGTCATTTAAATACTTGTCCCAAGGGTGTGGCCACTCAGAAGGAAGAATTGCGTCAACGCTTTACAGGTATCCCAGACCATGTTGTTAACTTCTTCTATTTTGTGGCGGAAGAGGTTCGCAGTTTGTTAGCTAAACTGGGTTATCGATCCTTAACAGAACTGACTGGTAGGGCGGATTTGTTAACAGTGCATTCTGATGTGAACCTGGCTAAAACCCAATCCATCAACTTAGACTGCTTAACTAAGCTACCAGACGCAAAACAAAATCGTAGCTGGTTGGTACATGAAGAAGTTCACAGCAATGGATATGTGTTAGATGACCAAATTCTAGCTGATACGGATATTCAAGCTGCAATTAGCAATCAATCGAGCATCAGCAAGACTTTTACAGTCGTCAACACCGATAGAACAGTAGGTTCAAGACTAGCAGGGGCGATCGCATCCCAATACGGTGACAGTGGCTTTGACGGTCAAATTAACCTAAATTTCCAAGGTAGTGCGGGCCAAAGCTTTGGCGCGTTTAACCTTCCTGGTTTAACCCTCGCTTTGATAGGGGAAGCTAACGACTATGTAGGTAAGGGAATGCACGGGGGAGAAATCATCATTAAGCCCCCAGCAGATGCTGACTATGACCCATCACAAAATGTGATTGTTGGCAATACCTGTCTTTATGGTGCAACTGGTGGTGTATTATTTGCCAACGGTTTAGCCGGAGAACGCTTTGCTGTACGTAATTCTAAAGGTACAGCGGTAATTGAAGGGGCTGGTGATCACTGCTGTGAATACATGACTGGTGGTGCAGTTGTGGTTCTGGGTAAGGTGGGTCGCAATGTTGGTGCTGGAATGACTGGGGGACTGGGTTACTTCTTAGATGAAGATGGTGCTTTCCCTCAACTGGTTAATAAGGCTGTTGTCAAAATTCAGCGGGTAGTGACAGAAGCTGGTGCAAAACAACTATATGATTTGATTAAGGCTCATGGTGATCGTACTAGTTCACGAAAAGCGCAATTAATCTTACAAAATTGGTCAGAATATCTCCCTAAATTCTGGCAAGTTGTACCACCTTCAGAAGCTGACAGTCCAGAAGCTAATGCTGAAACTGAGAAGGTAAGTAAACAGTTAAGTTCGGTTTAAGTTGGGGACTGGGGACTGGGTAAGAGTTTTTACAAATTACCAATTACCCATTACCAATCACCAATCTCCAATCATCCATTACCAATCACTACTTCTTCTTAGCAAGTAACTGTTGATGTTTATCTTGCATTTCTAGCATTTCTGGAATGGTGACAAACTCATAGCCTTGCTTGCGGAATTTATTAATAACTTCTGGTAAGGCTTTAACTGTGTGAGAGCGATCACCACCGCCATCATGCATTAATACAATACCACCAGGTTTTGCTGACCTGAAAATATTGTTAATTAATCTTGGTACACCAGGACGAGAATAGTCTGTTGAGTCTGAAGACCACATAATAATTGCATACTTATTACTTCTAGCGTAAGCTGCTACTCCATTATTCATAATCCCACCAGGTGGACGAAACAAACCTGTTTTTATGCCTGTAGTTTTAAAAATAATATCTGATGTATTAGCAACTTCATAGGCTGCGGTTTGCGGGTTCATTTTATGATACCAGTGATACCAAGTATGATTAGCAATGGTATGACCTTCAGCAACTATTCGTTTAGTTAAATCTGGATAATTTTTTACATTTTCCCCAAGGACAAAAAATGTGCCTTTAATATTATTTTTTTTGAGAATATCAAGGATTAGTGCGGTGCTTTTCGGCCAAGGTCCATCATCAAAGGTGAGTGCAATCACTTTCTGATCTGGGGGGAGTGTTGCGGCTTTAATTGTTTCACCTTGAAAGCGTGATGGCACATCAGTGGTAATACCTTTTGCTTGTGCTTCTTGCTGCCAACTGGTGAGTATTGTCGCCTTAAAAGCCTCAATCCGTTGCTGAGTGCCTAAGTTAGCAGCAATATCATTACTACTGATATCGTGCCGATTTTGTGCATCAGAGATATTTGGCTTCACAAGCATCATAAAACCAATGCCTACAGTACCAGTTAGGCAAAGTAATGTAATTAATATTCCCTGCTGCCAAAAAAACGACTTATTGTGTTCCACTATATATCTCCTTATATCTCCTTGGGGGTTTAACCATCACTCATGTTTTTGACGGTAGGTTATAACAAATTTTGTCTGAATATTTAGATACTCAATGATTTACTAGTAATCATGAAAATTGCGATACAAAGCTACAGAAAATCCGAAATTTAGGCGGGAAAATTATACTTATTTTCCTAAAACCCGAGTATTTAGCATTCCACGACTAGCTTTCAGTAATGAATCTCTGACTTTTGTACTTTTGTCTACACAGTAGGATATTGAATCAATGATTATTACACATAAATAGTCCATAAGAATAGAGTATCTGTCCTAAAGTAACGACACAAGCTATCAGTAACAATGCTACAGTAGTATTGTAGCATTGTAGCAATGTTACTGCCGAAGTCTGTTCCTACATTTTAAAGAGAAAATTCAATCTTCAGATGTATATTATTGTTTTCGAAAGTTCATCCAATAGTTGGATAAGTAAAAGACAACTGATCATATTTTCCCATGTTCAAGTCATATTTATTCGTTAACATAGATACTGTTCCAGGATACAAAAAAATAATTTTCCTATATAGATAATGAGGTTGTGTTTCAACGACAATCAATAATTCTGATTTTGAAGTTATTTTCGTCAGACTACTAATATCACTCCCGTCATAATTAAACCTAATTATACAATATGGAGTAAAGGAAACGGTTATTTGAGAATACAGTAACCCAGTAATACAGAAAAGATATAACCAACTAATATAGCAGGAGCAGCAACACTGAGATTAACTCTTGTTAAGAGTAGGATATAAGCGATCACACCAATACCATAACAGGTAAGTCCTAATAAAAGTTCTGGTATGGTGATAATGTAGAAAACTACACTGAAAAAGTTCATGCTGGCAACTTTACCTAATTTTAATGCTCCCATTTTTAATATAAACTGTCCAGCAACACTGGTGAGAACTGATATTAGCAGTAAACTAAATTCTGGTGGAGACACTGATATTACCTGATTGTTTTAATTCTGATTTTGGGATAAATAACAAGAGAAATCACTTGTGAAAAAATCAGGACTCTAAGAGGATGTTTGAAAATTTATAAGAGGTATGATTTGTCACGCAGTATCCCGAAGGAATACTGTGTTAACGCGAAGCCTGCCCGAGGCTCTAGAACCTAGGTTTGAGCAATTAATCTGAAATGCTTCACCTCGCTGAGCTACGTACCCTGAGGGAGGCAGGCTACAGCATGACTTTTCAAACACCCTCTAAGTAACGTAAGTTGCTAGTTACCAATATTCAGGTTTATTTCTGAACTAGATCCCCCCTAACCCCTTGATAAGGGGGGAAACGGAATAAAAATCCCCCTTTTTAAGGGAAGCCAGTGCGGTCTTGGGGGTTTCCGCCATGAGCAACTGGCGTGGATTTAGGGGGAGTGAAAATACTTATAGTTATAAGTAGCAACTTGGGTTAAGTAGATCAAGTTTTTGTAAAACCTCCGGTTTCTTTAAGCGTATAAAGAGGACAACCCTTCACTCCTTCATATATCCGACCAATGTATTCACCCAAAATACCAATACAAATTAACTGTATAGGCCCTAAGAAAAACATAGCATGTAATTAATGTATAGCCTATTAAGGGAGATACTGGTGGAAATATCCGCCAGTAAAGCACGACTAATATCATAATTAAAGCAATAGCAGCCGATAAAAGCCCTAAAAAAGTAGCTAGTCTGAGAGGAACTCTGCAAAAAGAAATAATACCATAAATTGCTAAAGATAAAGATTTATCAAAAGTATATTTTACATCCCCTGGATAACGGGGATTTCTTTCAAAAAGTACGGACGTTTGTTAACAACCGACCCAAGCACGTAAGGCACGAATGTAGCGGTTACTTTCTGCCATAGCATTGAGGATATTTACTACCTGTATATCCATTAAATAGAAGTCTCCTGTATCCACAGGGATGTCAAGTTGAGCCAAACGCTTGAGAAGACGATAAAAAAAAGATATGCAGTAAAGCGTTTTAGCCAACCTTCTTTTTGATGTGAGATACGTTGGGCATAAACGACTTGATATCCTTCATGCCATTTGTCAATCATGGTTAAAATTAATTCTGGAGGGTCTTGTAAGTCAGCATCCATGACAATGATGCTTTTACCTTGGGCAAAATTTAAACCTGCGGTGACTGCGACTTGATGACCGAAATTTCTAGCTAGACTAAGGTAACCTACTCGACTATCATGATGATGGAGTTAGCAGATCATACTTAAAGAGTGATCGCCGCTACCATAATCAATTAAAGTTAGTTCAGCATAACCATCTAATTTCTCCATGACATTAATTAGACGGCTATACATTTCTGTAATATTTTCTTCTTCGTTGTAAATGGGGATAACTAGGGAATAGATCGGCCGGTTAACAATAATTGATAATTTTATACACAGTTTTTAATCTAGATTTGTTGAATCCACAACAGCTTATGTAAAATCGGAATTTTGTAGCATTTCTGACTGAAACTATGAATTAGTTTTACCCAGTAAAATCAGAGTTTGAGAACAAAAATTGTTGAATTTCATCTTCTAATTCAGAAACTCCAGTTTAGTTATTGAACTAGAAATTCTTTTCAGGATATAGATAATTCAATCTAGTAAAAAGTCGTGTTACTGTAAATATGAATTATTCCCATTATTCTAAATCTAAAAAGGATTATCTCATACTATTAGTAGTTTGGTTAATGGCATTATTTATAGATAGAACTTGGTTTTTATTAGATAACTCTATCCCACGTCATGATCAAAGCGAACATTTAAAAAGAGCATTAAGTCATTATCGCATCTTTGAGGATTTTAATTTATTCTCAGGGGAATGGTGGTTATATCTGTGGCAATTGGCCCCTAGTTATCGCGCTTACTTTGTATATAGTAATGCAGCCCCCTTCTTATTTCTGTTTGCTCAGGGATACGACCAAGCAAGTTTAGTTAATTTATTATATTCAGCAATAATTATATTATCTGTATATAATTTAGGAAAATATTTATTTGGAAATCTCAAAACAGCTATAACTGCCAGAATTTTTTGTCTACTATTTCCTATATTGGTAATTTTCACAATAGATTATTTATTAGATTGAAGTTTAACAGCAATCGTCATTTTCAACATTTACTATTTTAATCATTTGGAGAAATAGTTACACCAGTTTTATCTGATGGACATTAACTTTTATATTGGGATTAGGAATAGGGTAAATCATGTTAGCTAAACCCACAGGATTTATTTTTATTTTAATTCCTGGAATCTGGACATTAATTACCTTTGTAAAAAACCGAAAATTTATTAGAATAATTCAATCAGGTTTATCGTTAATTTCCGCTTGCTCAATTTGTAGTTGTTGCTATAGTGTCAGTTGGTTAACAATTATCACTTCAGCTTTACACGCTAACAGTGTTGGAAAAAGGGAAGGAGATCCTGCTGTAAAAACCATTGCCGGATGGTTATTTTATCTGCAACTTGCACTATAAACTGTCGGCTTACCAATATTATGTGTGAGTTTAGGGATTTTATCAGTTTATTTAACTAAACATAAATTTTCTCAAGATGCAATTAAATAAAGTTTGGGAAATTCCGGTTTGATATGGTTATTAATTACCCTATTCAACAGTTACATACTTCGCACTTTAGATACAAATAGAGATATTATATATATTCTTCCTATTTTTCCCATCATCAGTTTGATTTTAGCTTACTTCTTCCAGATAATAGAAAATCTCAGCTTTGATAGACTGAGATTAGTAACTTTAGGATTCGGCGTCATAGTTTTATTGAATAACTCGTTTCCTTTGCCATTAATACAAGCATGGGGAGGAAGACATTTGTCCAATGATGACGCTAAAAAATATCCCCTTTCTCAATTAATAGATGAAATTAACCAAACAACTCCGTATTTAAGGTCGACTTTGGGGATAATTCCGGTTTATAAACCGCAAATAAACGAATTGACTGTAGATTATTACGCTAAATTAGCAGACTTTCGCATACATGCTAGGAAATTAACCATAGAATTAGCTGATGTCAACCAAGATTTACAGTATTTTCCTGGTATATCACAATAGATAACGAACTAGAACAAGCAGGAGAAGAAGGGGAAGTTAAACGCAAATTAAAATTTTTAGTTGAATGTTCTCCTGATTTAAAATTACAAGCTAAGTGAGAATTACCGAATAATGATAAATTGCGATTATTTTATCGTAAAAATCTCAATATAGTAATTCAAAAATCAGATATTATTGATCATGAAGTTACCTTAAGAAACGTTAAAATTGCCAATCTATTAATCAGAGGAAAAAATAATCCTGTTACTTTGTAAGTAATAAGTAAATGGGACGATTTACAAAATGGTCTATTACTATTAAGATGGCAAAATCAGCAATTTTCGTGGTATCATGATCATGCGATCACAGTGGGAAATCCATACTGTGGTTTTAGGTATAATCCCCAAGGAACTTTTGGAGTAATTGAGCATGTATCTACATTTTCACCCAAAACACTACCTTTAGGAAAATGTCAACTCTTAGCTTTCTATTTAGATAGAATAAATCGCCAAATCAAACGTTTAAATATTCAAAATCTGACTGTAAATGTTATAGATAGAGGAAACATATAAAGATCACCACCTTTAGATTTAGTTTACCGCATCTCACTATTAGTAGCAGAATCAAAAAATGGTATATTAGAATATATATTTGAGCAGGTAAATAATTTCAATCGATATGATCCTACTCAAGATTATTTAAGACATATTACCTGCAAAATAAACTAAACAACCTCAATTAGCGTTATACTCTGATTTTTTCAGAACTTTCACAAAGCAAAGCACTAGAATTAATCCATAATTTGATAGAATTAACTAAATATGATATTCAAAATCCTTACCTATGGACATATTTAGCCTTTGTTCATTTATATAAATTTCAACCAAGATTAGCTGAAAGACGATTAGTTATGCCCGAACAAACAAAACCAGATATACCAGAAGTAAAAACATTAAAAAAGGTTACAAATATCATGGAATCTCTGCCATTAATCAACTCCTAAATATGAATAGTAAACACTGGTCATTAGGTTTATTAGTTACATCTTTATTCTTGTGGCTGATATTTTTAGGAAACTCCCCCTTACGAGATTGGGATGAAGGAACTGTAGCTCAAGTTGCTCGCGAAATTTGGCGTAATCCGGTTGATAAAATGGTTTGGCTTTATCCAACTTTAGGAGGTGAACCATATCATAATAAACCACCTTTAATACATTGGTTAATTGCTGTTGCTTATTCATTAGGAGGTGTAAATGAATGGACAACACGCTTACCAAGTGCAGTATTAACTGCGTTAGGTGTGCCTTTACTTTACTCAGTAGGAAATTTAGTTTTTAACCAAAGTCTACCAGCATTATTTACTGGTTTGGTTTACATGACCATGTTACCTATAGTCCGTCATGGCAGACTAGCAATGTTAGATGGCGCAGTAATTACATTTTTTTTGTTGTTATTACTTTGTATTTTAAGATCCCGTCAGCAAGGAATTTATGCTTTAGGTATTGGATTTAGTGTAGGACTAATTACTCTTACCAAAGGCATGATCGTCTTGCTAATGGGAGGAATCGCCAGTTTATTTATATTAGTCAATAGACAGTTTGACTTGTTAAAGAATTTATATTTATGGATAGGAATATTATTAGGAAATACTTTACCTATTGCTTGGTATATTGCCCAATGGCAACATTATGGAGAGAACTTTTCACAAATAAATTTGCAATCACAAACTTTTGCACGACTCGTAGAATCTGTAGAAGGTCATAGCGAACCTGCTTGGTTTTACTTAATAGAAATACTTAAATATGGTTTTCCCTGGTTATTATTTTTGCCAGGAGGCTTATATTTAGCTTGGAAAAAACGCCATACTACGTGGGCTTGTCTGATTCTTATCAGCACAGTTATTTACCTCGTGACTATCTCATTCATGAATACAAAACTCCCCTGGTATGTAATGCCTATATATCCATTTTTAGCTTTAGCAGTTGGTGTTAACTTGAACGAAATTTGGCAGGAAAGCAAATTTAAAGTAAAACTTTGGGGGGGATTTTTTGCTATCTTAACTGTTGCTGGTTTAGGAGGTTGTACTTACTTTATTATTACTGATCCACAACCTGTATTAATTACTATGGGTATTATTTTTGCAATAAGTATGGGTATTGCTACATGGTTAGTTATCAGGCAACATCGTAACTTCATCCCTGTTTTATTTGCGGGAATGTATTTAGTTTTATCGCTGTTAATGAGTTCAAAATCCTGGATTTGGGAATTAAATGAAGCTTTCCCAGTTAAACCAGTAGCTGCATTAATTCGTCAAAATATTCCAGCGGGAATGAAAATCTATACTTCTTTTAGTTATAGTCGTCCTAGTTTAGATTTTTATAGTGATTGTAGAGTGATTGCTGTTCCTGTTTCAGTTTTACAGGAAATGTTGTCTAAGAAATCGTATTTGTTGGTGGATAATGAGGCTTGGGAGAAAATTAATTTAAATCAGAGTAAAATTATAGGAGAATCTAACGGTTTTAAATTGATTTCACCTGATGATAGTAGTCTGTAGAAGTTTAGGAATACAGTATATAAACACCTAAATCTAATTATTGGGATTTAAAATTCCCGTCAGAATTCAGGAGTCAGAATGTTTGGGAAATCAGTTAATCATCAAATAGGTATTTTTCGCGTTAGTTTGAAAAATATTACTGCTTATGGCTGAATGCTAACGTTAAAACTTGTCAGAAAAACTTGTCAGAATATCATATTATATATATGATATTCTCTCTTCATAACAATAGATGAACCGCCTGTTGAAACCAGAACACATATTATTAGGCATCCTGATTATTATAGCATTAATACTGCGTGTTGGCATGGCTTTAAAGTTTCCCAACATATTTTGGGCAGATGAAATTTTTCAATCCCTAGAACCTGCACATAGACTGGTTTTTGGTAATGGTATCGTCACATGGGAATTTAGAGATGGTATTCGTTCTTGGGTATTACCAGGAATTTTAGCAGGTGTTATGCACCTTACGGCATCGATGGGAGAAGGTTCTACTGGATATTTAATAGGAGTTAATATCTTTTTGTCTCTACTTTCCCTGAGTAATATTTTAGTTGCTTATGTTTGGGGAAAAAAAATAGGAGGAACAATTACAGCTTTTATTTGTGCCGCTATTTGTACTATATGGTTTGAGTTTATCTATTTTTCACCCAAAGCTTTTACCGAAGTTGTAGCTACTCATTTCCTCTTACCTGGAATTTACTTAGGAGTTCGAAAAGATTTATTTACCACTAGAAATCGCCTATTTTCATCAGGATGTTTGTTAGGAATATCTTTAGCATTAAGAATTCATCTCATACCAGCTATAATTTTTGCAGTAGTTTACATTTGTAAACGAGGTTGGCAGCAAAAATGGTTACCAATGATCGCAGGTATTATAGCTCCTATATTATTGTTTGGTACTGTGGATGCTTTCACTTGGTCTTATCCTTTTCAATCTTTCTGGTTGAATATTTGGGTAAATATTGTTGAAGGTAGAAGTAAACTATATGGTGTTTCTCCTTGGTATGAATATTTTATTTTGTTATTCAGAAGTTGGTCGTGGCTATCCATACCTATTATTATTCTTGCTATTATAGGTTTTCGTCGTATTCCTATTTTGGGATGCTTAGCCTTAATTATTATCTTGTCTCATAGTTTGTTGGCTCATAAGGAATATCGTTTTATTTATCCAGCATTACCAATGTTGTTGATATTAGCAGGAATAGGCACACGTGAGTTAGTTTTAAAATTTTCTTGCAGATGGTCTTCACTGCACATCAAGATAATAGCAATATTACTCTCTCTTTATCTTTGGAGTTCAACTTCTGTTGCTCTCTTGAGTAGATTTAATATTTATGCTCCTTTAAGCTTTTCTACTTTCGGCACGAATTGGGAAATGACACATCTCTATGCTACTGCTAATAATCTCGTAGCCTTGCAAAGTTTAAGTAAAGAAGAAAATGTATGCGGTCTTGGACTTTGGGGTGTTAATTGGGCCTTATCAGGAGGTTATACTTATTTTCATCACGATGTACCTATATATCAAGTTGATACAAAAACAGACTTTGCAATTGCCAATTCAGGTTTTAATTATGTTGTTGGTAATTTCCCTCTACCATCTACATATCAAAATTATTCTTTGCAACAATGTAGGCTAGGAACTTGTGTTTATAAACGTCCGGGTTCTTGTAGCAAAATTAAAGAACGTGAAATTAATTATGTGCTTAAAACGTCAGGAAATTAGTTAGCATTCAAAATTCAAAATTCAAAATCTGTTACCTCCTGTCACCTATTCCCTGTCACTTAACTAGCAACTGACGTTAAGAGTGAGTCCTCGACAATTTATAGTTAAGAGTAAGCGTAAATTGTTAAATCATTGTGAAAGCTATTACTCTTCTTGGTTCTACCGGCTCTATTGGTACTCAGACTTTAGACATCGTTTCTGAGCATCCAGATAAGTTTCGCATAGTTGGACTGGCTGCTGGGCGGAATGTGGAGTTGTTCGCCGCGCAAATTCGCCAGTTTCGTCCCCAAATTGTGGCTATTTCTGCTGCTCATAAGTTAATAGAACTTCAGGAAGCAATTAAGGATCTCAACCCCCAACCTGTTTTACTGGCTGGTGAAGAGGGTGTGATAGAAGTGGCTCGTTATGGTGATGTTGAAACGGTTGTTACTGGTATTGTTGGTTGTGCGGGTTTACTTCCCACTATCGCTGCCATTGAAGCAGGTAAGGATATTGCTTTAGCAAACAAAGAAACTCTCATTGCTGGCGCTCCTGTGGTTTTACCTCTGGTGGAAAAAAATGGTGTGAAACTATTACCAGCAGATTCTGAACATTCGGCGATTTTTCAATGTCTCCAAGGTGTTCCTAAAGGTGGTTTAAGGAAGATATTACTTACTGCTTCTGGTGGTGCTTTCCGTGATTGGCCTGTGGAAAAGTTGCCTGAAGTAAAAGTTGCTGATGCTCTGAAACATCCTAATTGGTCAATGGGACGAAAAATCACTGTAGATTCGGCAACTTTGATGAATAAGGGTTTGGAAGTTATTGAGGCTCATTATCTGTTTGGGGTGGATTATGATGATATTGAAATTGTAATTCATCCTCAAAGTATTATTCATTCTTTGATTGAGTTACAAGACACTTCTGTTTTAGCTCAAATTGGTTGGCCAGATATGCGTTTACCTTTGCTTTATGCTTTATCTTGGCCGGAGCGAATTTACACTAATTGGGAAAGATTAAATTTGGTGAAATCTGGTGATTTAACTTTCCATGAACCGGATCATCAAAAATATCCTTGTATGCGATTGGCTTATGCTGCGGGTAGGGCCGGCGGTTCTATGCCTGCGGTTTTAAATGCTGCCAATGAGCAAGCTGTGGCGCTATTTTTAGAAGAGAAAATTAGCTATTTGGATATTGCTCGGTGTATTGAGTTTGTGTGCGATCACCATCAACAGGGTAACACACAGAACCCTTCTTTAAATGACATTTTGGTAGCAGATCAGTGGGCTAGAGAAGAGGTTTTCACAGCTACAGAAACATTAGTAATTCAGCCACAGATAATTCCCCTAGGCTAAAAGTCAAGATATTCCTATACTCATCATATTCGGTGCGTGTAGGATTATGTTTTATTTATTTTCTTGGATATTAATTTTTACACAGAACTCTATAAATTCTTGAAAACTATGCAAGTGGTATACATTTGCTTGGATTATGGCTAATAATTGGTCAAGGTAAAATCTTTCGTGTACTTCTTTTTGTCTGGATTTACTATAGTAAAAATTAAGTTTTTTTAAAATTTATCTTACACGTGGAATAAAGCTTTGGTTTTATATCCAGAAATTTTCTTTGTATTGCCTTAGTTTTGTTCAAATTCATTAGCTAAATCTTCAGGATCACTCAGTTTTACATCAAAATATTCAATGTATTTACTCAATATTTCATTGAGTTATCTATTTCTACGGAGGAAATTTCTATTTCCTAACAACCGAGTTTCAATACTAACTTTTTGAACAATTATTTCTAATTCATAATTTCCAGGTAAAGTTTTAAATGGTTTATTTGTTAAGTTAAACTCTATTGTCTCCAGTGCTTCTGCTCTTTTCTCGGAAATCGTCAACCTATCTGCGTCTGTAAATAAGTATCGGCTCAATTAAGTAGGGGCAAGAGAAAAAAAGAAAAAGTTGAGCGTGGGACACAGGGCGTTATAAAATATGAGACATGACGCAAAAAATTTTAGCAAAAGACTTATCACAAATAGAATTGCTGCAAAGCATTGAGCGAAAAGGAATTGCAGAAGAATCCATGCGTCAGAAAGTAGAGATATTACTGAATCTAATAGAGCAGTTACAATTAGAAGTCAAAGAATTACGGGCAGAAAATCAAGGGTTAAGAGATGAAAACAAGGGATTGAAGGGAGAAAAGGGTCAGCCAGAGATAAAAGCCAAGAATAAAAAAGGCTTCAGAAGCAATCACTCATCGGAGAAAGAGCGACAAAGGCCAAAAAAGGACAACAAAGGCAGTAAGAAGGCTTCGATTAAAATAGACAGAGAAGAA
>ERZ1034415.11-NODE-11-length-46614-cov-39.328486_pt1 | contig 46614 bp, 50 predicted proteins | sample MGYA00520582_ERZ1034415 | MGnify/ENA primary metagenome ERZ1034415 (study PRJEB33736, sample SAMEA104288483) | Azolla nilotica | place: Sudan | collected 1982 | study: EMG produced TPA metagenomics assembly of the PRJEB19522 data set (Is there foul play in the leaf...
CAGTTATGAATTAGTTATCAACATCTTCATGGATAGTTCCTATCAGTTACTATTCTCAACCCTGATTCTTTCCTTGGCTCTGTCCTAATCTTAACACTATGGAAAGGTAGACACAGACTCCTTTGTAAATTTTCGTTCCTCTCTATTGGAAACTTAGCAGCATTGCCACAGGAGCAAAAGTCTTCTTTGAGAGCAGGGACATAAAGTTTGCAGGTATTGTATCCGACACTAACAGGTATTGTATCCGACACTAAAACGTATTGGGTCACAACCAGAACCCCAAAACCTCTAAATAAGCCCCCGTAATACTACGCGCTCCTTCATAAGTTGCGTCGGCAAGTAGGCTAGTAAAACCAAGTAAAATAACAAGCTTCAAAGCTGCTGCTTTCTCTGGCATATCCTCTATCTGTTAATTGCTACCTAAACAATTAAAACACGGGATACAACGAGAAATGCTTAAGTTTGAGCTTTCTAAAGCTGGACTAATAGTTAATCTTATTCCCTATTTAGGGTGCTGTGGGAAATACTCAAATCCAAAATCCAAAATCTAAAGTCTCAAGTTAATCGTCTTCATATTCTGCCCAAGAATTAGGAGTTTCCGACACTGCTACCTTCAGTTTTACATCTTGTGGTAATCGCTTTTTGGTTTCAGCATAAATATATTTAGCAATCATCTCCGCAGTTGTTTCATATTCAGGTGGTAAAACTTCATTGAGAACACAGTGATCTAAACCTCCTTGAGTAACATCTTTTTTAGCCCAACGTAAGCTTCTAAAATCAGCAACCATCACGGGGTGAGGACAGTATTCTGAAGAATGTAATTGTGAAGATTCTGCCTCAATTTTGACTCTATAAGTGTGACCGTGCATTCTCCCACAAGGACCATTATAGTCCTTGATGTAGTGGGCGCTATCAAACGTAAATTCTGTTAATAATTTCCATTTTGGCATGTTAATATCACCTATATAGGAATTCAGTTTTATTCATGGACTTACTTGTAAAGACAGATCAATCTTCACATTCAAAGTGAAATTTTAACCTAAATTTGTACGGATGTTAACTCAATCTTTGCTTATCCCGTATGTCTTAGTAAGATGATTGTGATCATCCAAGATAAATCCAGTATATCTATGGTTATTAAATGTATAATTTATACTAGCATAACAGCAGCAACCAACTAACTACAGTTGTTGTTAGCTGCTATTCAGAAACCTAAATTTACAAAACTACAACTGCTTTACATACAGGATATTGCAGGTAAATCAAGCACAAAATAGGCGTGATAACACCATTCATAAATGGAATCTTACTGTTGACTGCTCCTGTAAGGTTTGAGTTATTTTCTCTGGGCAATTTTCTCATCAAATTTGAGGAGTACAAATGCTTGAGGTTATTGTCCTTGCTTGGTTGTTACTGTTTTTAGGCGATTTACTTTCACTTTAGCACGTTTCTGCTAGCCTTCATTTGACAAGACACCACCCTTGGAAAAAGGGCTTTCGCCACTATGCTATTTTAACATTCAATTATCAGGTGCTTTTAGATGGTATTTTAGGTGCTTTACCATACTTACTGGTAGCTTTATGTTTGTTGAATTTATCTCCTCTCGATGTAATCTCTGGTTTGTTTTTGGGTCAATTTCATGTATGGTGGAGACATATCAATGCTTTTGGTTGGCAAACACCTAAATTCATAACTTTGTTATGTCAGTTGTTATTTATTACTACTCCTGAACAACATTGGCTACACCATCAGAAAACTAATTTGCGTTTTGGCGATATTTTTACATTTTTTGATCAACCTGCTAAAATCTGGCTACGCTGGTTGCGCTTACTCAGACTTTATAAGAACTTGGTCTAAAAACTCTTGAAGTTGAGTTTTGAAGCTTGGCAAGAAAATTCGGACTTCTAGTAGCCATATTGTTGCAGAACAGAATCACAGATATGAGAATTTCAAGGACAAGGTATGGCAGAAAATGAACGGGACAAAATACGCGACCTATTGGTTGTCCGAGATACAGAAGGACAGCAAACTATCCCCCTGTTAGAGACTATGTACTCTTTGGGAAGGGATACTAGAAACGCTATTGTTCTCCGTTATCGGTTTGTGTCAAGACAGAACGCAATAAAATTGCGTGTTACTGTTCCTAATACTGATAAATATGGGTCTCGTATTATTGATGGTGACTTCAACGGGAAAAGAAGTACCAACAGCATATTTATTAATGGCACTAAACAGTTTTCTCATAACCTCCAGCATCGAGACACGGTTGCTTTTGGCAATCCCCAAGCACAAGCTAAAATACTATGCTATTTCCAACTTGTCAGATGAGGGATTTGGCACTTCTTTTTAATCTGGAGACTTGTCTGGGTTTCTTTTAGAGCAAGGAAATCCTGCTAATCCTTTTGATACTCTCATTATTCATGAGACTGGCATTGAAGGATCTGGTGATACTGTTTTAACTCGATTGGCCTCTTTTCCAGAACTGATACCCAATCCAATTATCGAAATGGATTCCGAAGGAAATATTACCTATTTGAATCCAGCAGCAAGTCTTAAGTTTCCCAGACTCAGGGAAATTGTTAAAGAACACCCAATTTTGGTAGAGCTGCTCCATGCTGTTGCCAATCAAAAGGATAAATCTTTTACGCGAGAGGTAGAAGTATAGGGAGAAATTTTTGAACAAGCTGTTCGATTTAATTAGAACTTTTTTAATTAGAGAAATTACTGATCAAAAGAACGCAGAAGTGGAATTACGACAGCGCGATCGCTTGCTGCAAGGAGTGGCTGAAGCTGCCAATTATTTACTGGCAGAAATGAACTATGAAATAGCAATAGAAAAAGCACTTGCTAGCTTTGGTGCAGCTGCCAATAGTCATCACATCTATCTTTTTCAAAACCATCCCCATTACCTAACAGGGGACATGGCAACGAGCCTACAGTTTGAATGGACAAGAACTGGCATCCCATCATGCCAACACCTTTGGCAAAATCAATCTTATCAGACTTCTGGGCTAGAGCATTGGTACAATAATCTATCAAGTTGACAGCCCATTGGCGGACTCCTCTAAGAGTTTCCCACTACAGAAAAACAACTCCTGAGTCAAGACAAAATTCAGTCTATCCTGTTTGTACCCCTCCAATTAGACGAAGATTTTTGGGGCTACCTGGGTTTAGCAGACTGTACCTCTGAGTGTCATTGGTCAACCCATGAAAAATCTAGTCTATTCACCATATCCGCTATTATCAGCAGTGCTCGTCAGCGTCAGCAGGTAGAAGAAAAAATTCGTTACCAAGCCCTGCATAACCTACTTTCCGGTTTGCCCAATCGCTTGCAGTTTAACGATCTACTTACCAAAGCAATAGATCAAGCAATTGAAGATCAAGAGCAGAACTGTCTAGCTGTCATGATCCTCGATTTATATCGTTTCAAAATCATCAATGACACCTTGGGACACACACTATGAGACGAATTTTTACAAAACGTCGCCCAAAGAATCTGACACTCCGTGAGATTAGGAGACATTATTCCTCGTTGGGGAGGTGATGAGTTTACCCTCCTACTCCCTCAAATCTCTAATAGCGAAGAAGTCATCCAGGCATCTACGAGAATTTTAGCAGCCTTGGAAAATAGCTTTTATTTGCACGGACACGAACTTTACATAAGTCCCAGTCTGGGTATAGCCATGCTCAATGAACAAAGTCCTAATGCTGAAACCCTAACTAATCCAGCATGCAGATGGCGCTTTATACTACGCCAAAGACGAAGGCAGAAATAACTACCAGTTTTATGGAAAATCCCTGAGTACAAAAACTCCTGAACTGTTGAGTTTAGATAAAAGCTTACGCCATGCTCTAGAACGAGAATAATTTCTCCTGTATTACCAGCCACGGGTTAAGATCTTCATAGAAGAAATTACTGGCATGGAAGCTCTATTGCGCTGGTATCACCCAGAAATGGGAATCGTTGCTCCCAGCGTGTTTATTCCTTTAGCAGAAGCTAGTGGATTAATTGTCCCCATCGGTGAATGGGTACTCAAATAAGCCCGCACTCAAAATAAACCTTGCGAAAATGGAGGTTTCCCACCCATGACGGTGGCAGTAAACCTTTCACTCAAGCAGTTTCGCCAACCCAAACTGGTGGAAACAGTACCAGGGATTTTAGACGTAAAAGATCTTGATCCGCAATTTTTGGAGTTAGAAATTACAGAAACAACTACCATTCAGAATATAGAATTTACCACAGCTGTACTGAAAAATTTAGAGGCCATGGGTGTACTCATTTCCATAGATGATTTTGGTACAGGTCATTCTTCTCTGCACCGTCTACAGGTTTTACCACTCCACAATATAAAAATCGACAAGTCTTTTGTCAGCGAACTGACCACAGATCATAAAGTAGCTTATATCATCAAGGCTATAGTTGACTTAGGAAGGAGTTTAGGTTTAAGGCTGATTGCTGAGGGAGTAGAAAACCCTGAATAACTAAATTTCTTGAGGTAGATTAATTGTGATGACGTGCAAGGATATCTGTTCTATAAACCGCTGTCTATCCAACAAGTAACAGAACTGATGTCCAATAAAAAAATGGTTAATTGTAGGGGTATAGTAGTCTGCCAACCCAAAAATGACCGGGGAAGCTAAGCAGGGGAAGCAGGGGAAGAAAAGAAATTTTGTTCCTGTCATTACCTGTGAAAGACATTTTGACAGGTAATGACGGCACGGCGTAAATAAACCAACCATGTAAATAAACCAACCATTCCAAATCTCTCAAAAGCTCATGCCGTATACATTTTGAATTTTGTTGGTGCAGCCTGCTCGAAGCAATATTTTGAATTTTGAATTCCGCCTTGCAGTACTAGTAGGGGGAAAGAACAACCTTTACCCTTCCCTTAAAAAGTCTAATTACTCTTTTCAGAGAAAATACTATGGAGCGTTCAAAAGTAGTTGCAATTATTACAGGTGTAATTTCTATTCTTTTAGCTATTGCGTATCTTATTTTTGTCCAAATCCTCGATTATCGCGATATGCAGCCAGCCCCTATTATGCAAATAATTTTAGATTCGGGCATTGGGCATTGGACATTGAAAATTACTTTTTTATCCTTCTAGAACTCCTGACTCCTGAATTCTTAGAACTAATTTCTCAAACATTCTGACTCCTAACTCCTGACACTCCTTCTATAGCCATAGAGTCTAATCAATATTATTTATTCGATAATCCAATCCATAGAACTATAAGAATAAATTAGAGGAAATATCGTGTATTTATCTAAATCAACTAATTCCCTTTTGGTACAAATAACGATAAGCTATAGCTAACAATGTTAAGCAAAGATAAATTTGCCATATTTTCACCACTAGAATGTACTTTTCATAACTAGAATCTACAGGTATCAACCGAAATATAGATTTCTGTTAGAAATTTGTCATACCAAATATAGAGGTAAATTCATGTTTGAATCCTTACTAGAGACCGTTTGGTTGGTCCCTTGCTATGCTTTATTAGGTGGTATTTTAGCCTTGCCTTGGTCGCCGGGAGTTATTCGGCGCACAGGGCCAAGACCAGCTGGTTACGTCAATTTAATTATGACATTATTATCTCTTGTGCATTCCGTTTTAGCGTTCACCGCCATTTGGAATCAACCACCAAAAGAAGTATTAATACCTTGGCTATCCACAGCTGGTTTAAACCTGACTATTAATGTAGAAATATCTGCCATCACAGTAGGTGCATTAATTGTGATTACAGGTTTAAATTTCCTAGCCCAAATATATGCTGTGGGCTACATGGAAATGGATTGGGGGTGGGGACGTTTCTATTCTTTACTAGGATTATTTGAAGCTGGTTTATCTGCCTTAGCTTTATGTAATAACCTGTTTTTTAGTTATGTAATCCTGGAAATTCTCACGTTAGGAACCTACTTATTAGTGGGTTTATGGTTTAGTCAACCCCTAGTTGTGAGTGGTGCACGAGATGCGTTTTTAACCAAGCGGGTTGGTGACTTGTTCTTGCTAATGGGAGTTCTAGGACTTTGGACTTTAGCCGGAACTTGGAACTATCAAGATTTAGCAATATGGGCGCAAACTGCGAAAGTAGACCCCACAATTATTACCTTAGTTTGTTTAGCGTTAATTGCCGGTCCCATGGGTAAATGCGCCCAGTTTCCCTTACATCTATGGTTAGATGAAGCGATGGAAGGGCCTGTTCCCAGTACGATTTTGCGGAACTCAGTGGTAGTAGCCAGTGGTGCATGGGTGCTGATTAAATTACAACCTGTGTTTAGTTTGTCCCCTGTAGCTTCTTCTGCCATGGTAGCCATTGGTGCAGTCACAGCTATTGGTGGTTCATTAATTGCGATCGCTCAAGTTGACATCAAACGCTGTTTATCCTATTCTGTCAGTGCTTACATGGGATTGGTTTTTATCGCCGTAGGTACACAAAAAGATAACGCAGCATTATTATTAGTCCTCACTCACGCCATCTCTGCTGCACTTTTAGTCATGAGTACAGGTGGTATTATTTGGAATAGCATCACCCAAGATGTTACCCAACTTGGTGGTTTATGGTCACGTCGTCCCATTTCCAGTTTAGCATTTATTGTCGGAACATTAGGTTTAATTGGTTTCCCCCCTCTAGGAAGTTTTTGGGCACTAATGGAATTAGCTGATGGATTATGGGGAACACACCCTTGGTTAGTAGGAATTGTTATTGGTGTTAACGCTTTAACCGCCTTGAGTTTAACCAGAGAATTCGGTTTAATCTTTGCTGGTAAACCTAAACAAATGAGTGAACGTTCACCAGAAGCGATTTGGTTGATGGTTTTACCAATGATGGTTTTATTTGGCTTGGTTTTACATCTACCTTTAGTGTTGCAAAGTTTATCTTTATTACCAAATTGGGCAATTTTAAATAAAGATGTAGCACTGCTTTTAATTTGGTCTAGTATCTTCGGCTGCAGTGTTGGTGGTGTAATTTATATAGGCAACATTTGCAAACCAGTCCACTTACCCTGGAAGGGTTTACAAGACTTACTTGCTTATGATTTTTACACACCTAAACTTTATAAAATCACCATCATTTTTGGAGTAGCTCAACTTGCCAAATTAGCCGATATAGTGGATCTATTTGTTGTAGATGGCATAGTTAACTTTGTCGGGTTATTCTCCCTATTAGGTGGTGAGGGCTTAAAATATAGCACCAATGGACAAACCCAATTTTACGCCTTCACTGTTTTATTAGGTGTGGGAGTTTTAGGTGCTTGGGTAACATGGCCTTTCTGGGGTGTGCAGTTTATAGATTTAGTTTTTTAAACAACTATGATTTAGATTGGTAATGCCAATCTACAATAATAACTGACTTTTTAATTGTAGAAAATCTAGTGAACACCAAACATCGAAACAAAAATCTTTCCAGAAGGAATTTACTGCAATTAGGCACAGGTTTAATTGGCGCAGGAGTCGCTGTAGGAGTTGCTTCGAACTTAGTTAAACCTGAAGTTGCCACCGCACAATATATTACCGAACCCGACGAGGCACTACAGGCATTACTGGATGGTAACGACAGATTTGTCGGCAGAAAACGCCGCTATGGACACCAAAGTTATTCACGATTACAGGAAGTTGCCAAAGGTCAAAAACCCTTTGCTTCTATTCTCGGTTGTGCAGATTCAAGAGTACCTTCAGAAATAGTTTTTGACCAGGGTTTAGGTGATTTATTTGTCTGTCGTATTGCTGGTAATGTTGCTACATCAGAAGAAATTGGTAGTCTAGAATATGGGAGTTTAGTATTAGGATCAAAAGTGATCATGGTACTAGGACATGAAAGATGTGGTGCTGTAAGTGCCACACTTAAGGGGGAAGAAGTACCAGGACAAATTGGTAGCTTATTACAGGCAATTAAGCCTGGAGTAGAAAAATCTAAAGAACAACCAGGAGATAAATTAGAAAACGCCTGTAAAGCTAATATCCTGGTGCAAATTGAGAACTTGAAATCATCACCGTTGCTATCGGAATTAATCAAGTCTAATAAACTCAAAATAGTAGGCGGTTATTACGACTTAGATAGTGGTAAAGTCAGCTTAGTAGGTTAACTCATTTAACTAAATGGGTAAAAGGTAATTTCAATAACATAATCACCAATTACCCATTAGTAATCACCAATTACCAATTACCAATTACCAATTATGCTCAGCATTTTAATTTGGTTGCCAATTATTGGCGCTGCTATTATCGGGCTGTTGCCAGATACAATCATTCCTAAAAATAGAATTAGACTAGTATCCTTAACTCTGTCATTTTTGGTTCTGTTGTGGAACGGTTTCATTCTCCTCAAATTTGATCTCAAAAATCCAGGAATGCAATTTCAGGAATATTTACCTTGGAATGAAACCTTGGGTTTAAGCTATCAACTAGGAGTTGATGGGCTATCAATATTAATGTTGGTATTAAACAGCTTCTTAACTTGGATAGCTATTTACAGTAGCAGCCAAAATACTGAACGCCCTCGGTTATTCCATTCAATGATTTTATTAGTCAGTGGAGGCGTTGCTGGTGCTTTTTTGGCGGGAAATTTACTGCTATTCTTCCTATTTTACGAATTGGAATTAATTCCCTTTTACTTATTAATTTCCATTTGGGGAGGAGAAAAACGCGCCTATGCTGGTATGAAATTTTTAATTTATACCGCAGTTTCCGGGGCGTTAATTTTAGCAACATTCCTGGGGATAGTCTGGTTAAGTGGTTCTCGCAGTTTTGCAATGGATGGTATTTTTACCCAAAACCTTTCTGCAGGAATGCAGCTACTGTTATTGGTGGGAATAATTCTAGGTTTTGGTATCAAAATTCCTTTAATTCCTTTCCATACTTGGTTACCTGATGCTTACGTTGAAGCTTCTGCACCTATCACCATTTTATTAGGTGGTGTGTTAGCTAAATTAGGAACGTATGGACTATTGCGGTTTGGGTTAGGTTTATTTCCCCAAGTTTGGAATGTGGTGGCACCAACATTAGCGACATGGGGTGCTATCACTGCAATTTATGGGGCAGTAATAGCGATAGCTCAAAAAGACATCAAGCGGATGGTAGCATATAGTTCCATCGCACACATGGGCTATATTCTCCTAGCCGCAGCTTCTAGCACCGACCTTGCCCTAGTTGGTGCCGTAGCTCAAATGTTCAGTCATGGTATTATTTTAGCCATCCTCTTCCACCTAGTAGGAATTGTAGAAGCCAAAGTTGGCACAAGAGAACTAGACAAACTCAACGGCTTAATGAGTCCTATACGCGGATTACCCCTCATCAGTGCCTTACTAGTTCTCGGAGGCATGGCCAGCGCCGGTATTCCAGGTTTAACAGGCTTTATCGCCGAATTTATCGTTTTCCAAGGTAGTTTTACCAGCTTCCCCATACCAACATTATTGTGCGTAGCCTCTTCCGGTTTAACAGCAGTTTACTTCGTCATTCTCCTCAACCGTACCTGTTTCGGTAAACTCAATAACGATTTAGCCTATTATCCTAGAGTCATCTGGGCTGAAAAAATACCAGCCTTAATTTTGGCATCCCTCATCATTTTCTTAGGAGTACAACCTAGCTGGTTAGTACGTTGGAGTGAAACCACAACTACAGCAATGATAGCAGCTATTCCTGAAAAAACGGTAATATCACAAGTCCCATTGAAGTAATGGAAGAAGGAGTTCAGTAGGAGAAAATATAGCAACCTAAAGAACATTTTTCACGCCTTAAAATTCGCCAATATTTACAAAATAGTCCTACTTCCTAACTAAATTTAAAAATTAAAATGGTACAAATTTCAGATAAACCAACAAAGAAACTACCACCGTCCGACCACGAATTTGCAGAAATAATTCATCGTCTAGAAGCTGGTGGTTCAATGCTGCCAGATACACCGGAAAACTTAATGCAAATCATCGGTATTTATAAAGCTTATGCTGTACCAATGGACTTCTACTGGCGCGACTTACTTTATATTGCAGAAAGAGTATTTTTAAATCCCCTTCCTGCCTTTAAATACTTATTACCACAAGAATATTTAGACCTGCATAACCATTATGCTGGAGATGATGCTGATTTAAGAATTTGGCGTGGTATCGCTACTGCACATCCTGAACTTTTGGCATTTATGGAAAAAGGTGAAACTACCAAAATGCCAAAGATATTACATCATTTATTCCATGACAGAATTAACATGGAATTTGCCGAAGCTTGTATGCAAGCAATGTTATGGCATCGCAAAATGTATGCCCCTGTTAACCAATTTGATGGATATTTAGATTCGGAAGAATATAAAGCCAACGCTGATCAAGCAATTAAGTCTTACTTCAAAAAAAATCCGGCAATGTTAGGACTTTATAAACTTTTTCCTGATATGTTTTTGGAACAGTGCCGCATGATGTCCTATTACTCCAATTTAGGACTTTTTTGGGAAGTGATGGCACCTATGTTTTTTGAAATGTCGGATATTTATGATGAAGGCGGTTTTAAAGGTGTTCCTGATGCCATGAATTTCTTAGTTAATGGTATCTTTGCCATTGCCGGTCGTCCTATTTATCATCATCTTTATGTTGATGGTGAATGTTATGAAATCATTCCCAAATCAAAAGGTTTTACTTGGTTATATGAAGCTGCTTTACCCTATGTAGAAGCTGTGTTTTACCGCACGGCACCATTCCGGGGTACAAAATCATATAATGCCCAAGCTAAACAAGTACCAGATGACCAAAAAGACTTTCATTACGGCATTCTCTATGCCGATGTGTTTCCTGTCGGAACTGCGGGTATTCCTCCCACTTTATTAATGCAAGATATGTTGCATTTTCTCCCGCAATATCTGGTTGATTATTACAAACAATATTGTCGGGGTGAAGATGATATATTGATTCAGTTGGGTGTGACTTTCCAACGTTCAATGTATAATGTGACTTCGGCAGTAATTCAAGCCTTAAGAACTGCACTTTTATATCCGTTAGATGACCCAGATCCTAAGCATCTACAGGCAAATCGGGAGTTTTTTGAAATGCAGTTAAATCGCTTTACTCGTGCTGAGTATGGCATGCGTGATGCGGCGAAATTGCGAAGTATTCAACATCAGGATTATAGATGATCCCCCCAGCCCTCCTTAAAAAAAAGGGGGCTTTGAATTTATGTATTAACTTACTCAATGACTTCAAAAGAATGAACGTCTAAAACAGAACCAATCATTGCTGTTTTCATTACATCTTCACACACTTTTCCTGTAATTTTGGCTGTTTGTCCTGACTTGAGTAGGTTTTTGTCAGTGCTTTTGAGAATTTCATAAATAACGCCTTCGTCTGTAACAAACGTCTAAGCACCAAGCCCAATATTGCGGCTTTCTATTTTTCCTGTAACTGTAATAGTCATAATTAAAACTAGGGAAGAATGTTAACTGTTGACCTCTCCATAGGCTTTAGCCACAGGGATTCTAAACTGTTGCTATACCGAGGGCTAAAGCTGTTCCGTTCCGGTTCCTAGTTTTGTTTTGGTTTCCCAAATACGAAATCTGGTAGCAAGGGTCAAAACGTGCCTACGCCTACAGACCTTGACTAGGCACAAGCCTAATTGTGTCTCTACTTTGCGAAGTATATTCGCTGCGCCGTTTAAATCAGCGTTGATGATTTTCCCCGTACCAGTGCGATATATACCTCGTCTAATTCGGTTTCCGCTTCGTTTCCACCCTTCAGGTTTTTCACCCTTCAGGTTTTTCACCGAATTGAGGATATGTGACCATTAACAATCCGTTCTTTTCAAAGTAGTTAGGAACTTTGGGACAAAAATGCAACTCGCCTTGGCAGTATTTATTGTCTAGTTCTTTGAATGACTTGAAAGATTGGAAAACAGACAACAAAATTTGTTATGCAGCCTGAGAGTGCAAAGCTTGGTAATGTATATTTAACTTGTATTCTCTGTTTAAATCATGCTTCCCAATTATCTTTTTCGCCTTGAAAAAAAACTGACGAGCATAGTAAATACCGCAATTAGTTAGCTTGTGAAATTCAGAGCAAATGAACTCCAGAATTGCTTTTAAGTTCTCATAAGAATTGATGAGATTTTGTTGACATCGGTACAGCTTGTACTCACCTCCTTAGTATGTTACTCATACTAGTATACATATACTAACGTGTGATTACAATACCATTCCAGAAAAATCACAAGAAAGGTTTTACGACAAATAGAGAAAAACCATTAACCAGTAGTCCGATCTGTTTTAGGGTTGACGAAGATTTAGCTAGAGAATTGAAATCTATCCCTGACTGGCAAGAAAAATTAAGATTGGAATTACCAAATCCAATTTAAGGCTGGAAAGCAGTCTTTAGCCTGCGGTTAGCTTTCATCCCCTGGCTGAAGCCGAGGGGTTTTCAGCATATTTCCTATAACTGATAACTGATTTAGGCTGTTTGTTTCTCGTCTTTTAATGCTAAACGTACCAGTCCATAACAAAGTAAAGCATTAACGATGAGAAAAATACGCGCTATGTTACCATCTCCTAGTCCCCAAACAGCGGGGTCATAAATGGCACTGATTGTTAAACAAGCCGCTATACCAAGGGTAGAACCAACAGCAAACCATTTCCAATTGGGATTTCCTAGGAGCAATACTATCAACACAACAGGAATTAGCACACTGGCAAAAAGAGGATTTAAAGCGCCTGTTCCCTGTAAGCTATTACCTAGTTTGGGAAGAGAACTGCCCAAAATTCGGAAAGGCCACTGGGGAAGATCAAAGATATAAAATCCTTTCAGGAAGAAGAGTCCAGAACTACCAAAAATTAAGCCACTATATACTATATAAAGACCAACTCTAAGCGAAGGGGAAGTAAACCCGTAGAAACTAAGCGAGGAGATAGGAACCTACTAGCATTAATATTTTAGGTAGTAGTGCGATCACACCGCCATCAATCCAAAAACCAGGGTTGATATAGCCGTTATCCCGCAACCACCGAAAGAAGTCGGGAAAACTAATTTGTCCTTCGCTGGCTAGTTTTACTGCTGCTTCGGCGTTAAGTTGTCCAGCACCGTAATAATTTAAACCGTCGTCTTGGATAACTCTGGCTGACTGTTGGAGGACTTTTAAAATTTGATCAGGTTCTGTGACTCCAGATGCTTTAATTAAAGCTGCCACACCTACAACGTGGGGAGAGGCCATACTTGTGCCTTGGAGTCCCAAAAATAGCCCTTGGCCGTTTTCATCAATGGTCTCCTGGAGAATTGTTCCTGTTTCACTACCACCAGGGGCGGAGATATCTACACCAGCACCAAAGTTAGAGTAGGATGCTTTTTCTCCGTCTGGGCCAAAGGCAGAAACGCCAATTACATGAGGATAACGGGCTGGATAAATCGCCCCATCTGTACTTTCATTTCCGGCTGCGGTAATAATAACTACACCTTTTCTATAGGCGTACTCAATGGCATCTTGCATGAGTTTACTTTCACCAGCACCACCTAAGCTCATGTTAATCACATCTGCGCCTTTATCTGCGGCAAATTTGATGGCTTCGGCGATGTCGGCAACTCTACCACTACCATATGCATTTAACTTTTAAGGGCATGAGACTGGCTTCGTAGGCGACTCGAGCTACACCATATTGATTATTGCGATTGTGCCGGCTACATGGGTCCCATGTCGGTTGTCGTCTTTGGCTGTTTCTCTGTCGTTTACGAAGTTCTAGCCTTTAACCAATTTTGCTTCTGCTAAGTCGCGCACCTGAGTGATACCTGTGTCAATGACTGCAACTGTTATGCCACTGCCTTTAGTGCGAGTCCATGCTCCTTCTATGGCAATTTTGTGGAGGTTCCACTGTTTGCTGTAATATTGGTCGTTGGGGCCAATTAATGAAGGTTTAGGACTTTGATTGTTTTGGGGTGGGAACTGTTCTCCCAGTGCTGTAGTCTTCCCATCCAGAACTTTCTTGTAAATGTAATTTGGTTCGATGAACTCTGTGGCGTCAGCAAAGGGAGATTCTCTTAAATCTTGCAGCCCTTGGCGATCTCCTGTGATAATAATATACACATGATCAGCCGCTGAGAATTGGTTATCCAGTCGGGGTGCAATATGATATTGTCGAGCGATCGCTTGCAAATCCTGATTAATCACCGATGCTGGAATATCTTCCCGAAAATCTAGCAAAATTGTCTCAAATTCACCTTTGGTCGCCAATCCCTGGACGTTCAGGAAACGGAACACGACAGTAACCAACCCGATAAAAAACAAGCACAGTAATATAAATCTTCTCATATGAACTCATCAAAGTTTTTTGTCAGTTTGGACACTACCATAACTCAAAATTAAAAGCTAAGAATTGAAGATTAAAAAATTCTAGTCCCCAGTTCCCAATCCCCAGCCTCGAATTAAGAATTATTAATTAATATGGAACGTAGTCTTTTATGGTTGCCCCTGTTAGTGGCATTCTTATGGTTAGCTTGGCAAGGTTCTCAGGAATATCAAAAAGTTGAAGCCTATCGTCTTTGGGCAGAAAAATTTGAACGAGCCAAGTATGATATTTATGCTGTATTAGGTCAAAAGGGTAATGATATAACCTGGGGCAAACCAACCCCCAAAGGACCGATTAAACTAGAAACTTTTTCTGTACTCGATGTTAAAGAAATTAAGTTTTTGGTAGATGAAAAACAAATCGAAATCGAAAACCCACCCCAAAAAGGGCGTGTGATTGAGTTAGAATTTTTGTTTTCTGAACCAGCTAAATCAGTTCGTATACCTTTTACAGAAACTTCTTTAGCCTCACAATGGGGTAAATATTTTCAGGGAGTTTTACAAAACCTGAATTCACAAAATAACTACAGCAGGAGTCAGGAGTAAAACTCTCTTGCTGTCTAGGTTTCAATTTAGATTCTGTAGCTCATTGATCTGCAATCTGCTGTAATTATCATTACACCTGTTTTAGTGCTTGAGTTTGTAACTAAATTTTGTACTTTGTTTACCAGCAAGACGTTTTATGTATTATTTCCTGTTGTATACCGCCACATCATTGATTGGAACTTCTGCTATAGTAGCGATGGCAGCACCAACAAAAATTGCCCAAGTCAGCACAGTAGGGAACATTAACCGTCCTACCCTCAAAGTCGGTAGTCAAGGTGAGCGTGTTTCTGAACTGCAAGCAGCACTGAAACTTTTGGGCTTTTACACAGGTGCAGTAGATGGTCTTTATCAAGAAGCTACAGCCAGGGCTGTTTCCCAATTTAAACAAGCCGCTGGCTTAAATCCTGATGGCGTTGTAGACGCTATCACATGGCAAAAACTTTTTCCTAATGTATCAACAGTTGCGACCAATATCTCTTCATCTTCTGTCCCACCTATCTTAACTGGTAGTTGGACTGTACCTACCAGTATTAATAATACATCTGCACCCAAACCGATTGCTCCAAAACCAAATGTAACTTCCCGCAATCAAAACAACACTGCCTTTGAGCCAACTCCTCTTAATCAGCAAAATCCCAATATTCAATATACAAAAGAAGGATGGCCGATTTTACGTTTAGGTAATTGTGGTTCAGAAGTCGTGAAGTTGCAGAAACTACTACAAAACTTGGGTTTTTTAAAAGGTAGTATAGATGGAGACTTTGGTATCACGACTGAAGCCGCTGTAAAAGCTGCTCAAATACGTTATGGCTTACAACCTGATGGCATCGCTGGTGGTGGTACTTGGGAGGCTTTTGTGAGACGACTACCCCAGGCACGGTAAAAAATTCAAAATTCAAAATCCGATGAGATGAAACACTTTTTATTAACTTGGCTTGGTACTGCGATCGCATTACTAATTACTGGTAAAATTGTACCAGGATTTATTATCAAAACTTTTGTAGCTGCTCTCATTGCTGCTATTGTAATTGGTTTAGTAAATGCCTTCATTCGTCCAATTTTAAAGGTATTAGCATTTCCCATCACTCTAATTACTTTTGGTTTATTTACATTTGTCATCAACTCCTTAACTCTTTGGTTGGCAAGTGCTATTACTCCAGGTTCTGAGTTTCAAATTAGAGGTTTTATACCTGCTTTTCTAGGTTCTATTGTGCTGTCTATTGTTTCTAGTATCATTAACTATTTTTTCAGAATAGTTGACTGAAGGTCATTGGGCATTGGACTTGCCCAATGACCCCTACACCCTTTGGGCAATAGCTACTGTTACTACTCCTGCTTCTTCTGGTAAACGGAAGATTTGCTTGGGAACTAATAACCTCATTTGTGAACTAATTTCAGTAGCTGCCAGAATGGCAGAAGCCTCAGCCACACTCGGTGTTCCTACTATTTGTGCAATGATTTTTGCAGGGTTGGGAACATTGACACCAGCTAGAATTTCCGCTGTGAAAGTTTTGAGGGGGAAATTGTGTACTCGGCAAAATTCCCTGAACCCCATTTCTGAAGCTTTAGATTCGATGGTGGCAATACCTGCTATGGCAGAATAGGTAAATTGAGTATCTAGCAAAATATTCTCAATTGCTACACTGATTAACCTGCCTGAAGTTCCCTTTTGACAACCAATCCCCACCCATAAAACTTGCGAATTTAGTAACTCTACTTGCATATTTAAATCATTCAGTGTTACTACGAAGAAAATTTAATATTTTATCTGGAATCGCCTCAAGGCCTTATCAGTAGGCGGAAAATTACACTTAACAACAATTGATTTTTCAGTATTGTGTTTTTAGATACACCCAAAATGATAACTTTAATACTTTCTGAAAAACAAAAGCCGATATATTTAGTACATCTAGCACAGTAGGAAACATTGAGGGAGAAACAAAGCAAAGGTAAAAGGTAAATTACGTCTTCATGTTTACTTTATTTCTACCCTTGTAGCGCAAGCATTTCATCTTGATGTTTCAATTTCCTTTCTCTCCGTCGTGACAAATGCACAAAAGTTACGGCGGGGTTTTGCTCTATTATTCCTGCGCTCCAGCTTGTCGTAAAATTTGGGCAATTGTGCGATAGTTATTAAATTCAGCAATCATTAAAGCTGTATAACCACCTTGGTTTTTTAAGTTCACATCTGCGCCAGATGCAACTAAAATCTGCACAGCTTGACCATAACCTTCAGCAGCAGCCCACATTAACGCTGTTGCGCCGGCTGAGTCTTGAAAATTTACATCTGCCCCTTTTTCTAGCAGGAGTTTGAATACTTCTGGATGCTTGCTGGCTATGGCTTTGACTAAAGCTGTTTTTCCATCATCTGCTAATTTATTAATATTAGCACCGTGGTCAAGTAATATTTTGACGGTCTGGGTATGTCCTTGGGATGCTGCCAATGTGAGGGCAACTTCACCAAAGTTTTTCTTATCCATATTTGCTTTAGCTCGCAGCAAGGCTTCAACTATTTCGCTGTATCCCTGAAATGTGGCTACAAGTAGGGGTGTATCGCCAAGATGATTTCTAATTTCTACATCTGCACCCCACTGAATTAAAATTTGTACTACATCAAGGTAGGCTTCGACAACGGCACAGTGGAGGGCAGTTTCACCTTCTTTATCTTGGTGATTAATTTTCGCATGTCCATCTAATAAAGCAGCAACGATATTACCGTGTCCTGCAGCTGCGGCTGCTAATAGCGCAGTGTTACCATCGGGATTTTGTAAGTTAGTATCAGCCCCTGCTGACAACAATGTTTGTACTACATCTAAATATCCCAAGTCTGCGGCTATCATTAAAGGTGTCTCACCTTCTGCATCTGGAATATTGACAATTTGACTACTTTGTAGTATAGCTTTAACAACTGCTGTGTAGCCTTGCTTGATGGCTAGTTTTAAAGCGGTGTCATCATCCTTATCAGCGATGTTGGCATCAGCACCGGCAGCTAAGAGGACTTTGACTACTTCAAGATGACCCTTCTGGGCTGCGGCCATTAAAGCAGTGCTGCCATCTTCATTAATGGCATTTATTTCTGCACCTTTAGATATTAAAAGCTTGATAATATCAACTTGATTGCTACTAGCTGCCAGCATTAACGCTGTTAAACGATAAGTTTCTCTAGGTAGATTTATGTTAGCGCCAAAATCTAAGAGCGATCGCACAATTTCTGTATAACCTATACTAGCAGCAAACATTAATGCTGTCGTACCATCCCTATCGCATCCATCCACCTTAGCACGACTCGCTAGTAGCTCATACACCCTTTTGATATTGCCACTTTTTGCAGCCTTCAGTAATAAATTATCCTTGTTTTCAGTCATAAAATTAATCCCGCTGAGGCGGTTTTTATTTAGATACACTCAAGATTTAGCTAAAACCGACAGAAGCCCCACAACTCAACCGAAGGGGAGCTTGGGATGAATGTAGGGTGAATGACGACAGTTATCCGACCAATATGTGTCAATATGTACCGCTAGAGTAAGATATCCGCTAAACCTTAGAGTCTCCTAGAGAGGGAGCAGAAAATGGAGGAAATGAGTAAATGTTGTGTGATTGCATTTTATAGCAAATTGATTTCACTGTAAAATGTTAAAAGTCGTTTTCTACCTTCACTAGATGACTGTTTTGCGCCACCCAAACAACGGTTCTGTAAACATAAAGATATTGGCTGTTCCATTCCGTTCGTATTCATAATCAACGGACTCTAGCTGTCCAGGTTTGGCTGACAGAGGAATGCGGGTTTCTTTGAGTAATTGTATAGGTTGCTCATCCATGCAAATCACCGGACACTTGGGGTCATTGAATAATTGATGCACGACTAAAAGCGTCACCATAAAGCTTCAAAATAATAATTGCTTAAAATTAAAGAACTTTGTGAGTGTGAGAATGTTGTTTAATGTTGTCTTCTCTGGTGACAACTCTGGCTGCATTGAGTACCCGCTTCCGTTCTGTAGAATAATTTAAATCGGTTTTAGTTGTTGCCACAGGTATAAAGGTTTGGGCTGATTCACGGCGCTTGTAGGTGCGAGCCGCTGAAAACAGCCTTAACATAAATTCATCTCCGAATTGTGCAGATTCTGGAAATCCTGGAGGTAACAAAAGGTTATCACCTACCAATATAGATCCCAGATTTGTCCCATAGGCGAGCTTATATGAAGTAGGAATGCCTTTTAAGATAGCTTCCAATGCTGCTGAGGGAATAGGCTCAATAACTTCGATTTGATGCACTTCTCCATCTTCTTTGTAGAAGCACGTTGCCAAGCCAATCACAATGTAATCATCTGCTGTGAGATCGGAAGCATTTGGATAAGAAATTGCTGTTGTCATTGGAAAATTTACTCAAAATTTCAATCTGGTAAATGGGGACAGGAGATAGAAGGAAGGAGGCAAGAATTAAGTTTTCTCCCCTACACCCTATACACCATCTTGTGGGTAGGAGGCAAGAATTAAGTTTTTTTCCTACACTCCTACACCCTATACACCATCTTTTTGGCATTCTACCAACTTGTTAATGCTATCTACTTGAGTATTCTGGGAGATTGATGTAATTCTTTCAGGAATCGGATTCAGGAGTGAAGTATATATTATTAGGTTTACGGCTTAATTTTTAAGTAGTTTACATTCAGTCCTGTAAGCCTAAATTTCTGAATAAGTGACACAGTGGCCAAACCACTAGCGGGCAAAAAACTATAATTTAATTTCACAAAGCAAGTTGCTGAAGGAGGGATATATGGATCATTACTCGTTTTTAGCTTTTGGTACTCAGCAGAATAACTTATACACCAAAGATAAGATAAACACTCAGTATGTGCAAAAAACAGGAGTTAAAGACAGTAATAAATCTTCACTAGAGAACAGCTACTTACGGTCTTATGCTTTAAAGTTAGCTCATAAGGGAGATTACACTGAGGCGATCAATTTATTAAGCCAACTTATTGATAGTCATCCTCAGAATGCGGTTGATTATAATAACCGGGGGTTGGTTTATTTTCAAAGTGGTGAATCTCAAAAAGCTTTGCGTGACTACAATACAGCAATGCAATTAAATCCTAAGTTAGCCAGTGTTTATAATAACCGGGCTAATTACTATGCTGCTTGTGGAGAGTTAGCCGCAGCATTGGTTGACTATGATCAGGCGTTGGATTTAAATCCGCGTTATGTTCGTGCTTGGATTAATCGAGGTATTACGCTGCGTGATTTGGGGCAATACAAAGACGCAATTGATAATTTTGAAGTTTCACTGCTGTTTGGTCAGCTAGAAGGTAATATTTGGGCAGAACGTGGTAGAACTTATCATCTATGGGGTGACTGGAATTGTGCCATCGCCGATTATTACCGCGCCCTCACACATCTAATTTCTCAAGATACCAACGAAGAAGTTTCTAGTGATCGTCTCCGGTTACAAATAGAAAATTGGCTGGATGAACTCCTATTTTCTCAAAAAACTGATTGGTATAGCAATCCTAAATGAATAATGAGTAAATGCTCTTACTACATTTGTAACTTATAGAACTAGAATTTAAAGCTATGAATTACCGTTAATATACCAATTCAGCTAATATACCAATTCAGCCACAAAACACGAATTTATTTGGTATTTATGTTATCTGTAATCAATTAAGTATTTTCTCACCAATGATTCCGGATTGCTATAGAAGTTGAATTTAAATTAAAAATTAAAATTTAAAACTTAAAAATTGGACTGATAGAATTGTATCTAGCTTTGCGGGTTTAATCTGTCACATTCGTGTCAAATTATATAACAATAAACTCAAAGTTCAAAAATGTTTTTTAAACTTTGATTGCAAATTTAAATTGGTAGATAGCGCGTCTTTATATTTGATTTGCTAATAGATGATAACTATAGAACTCTTTAATAATTAGCTATTGATACTCATAGAAGTTAATTTCCTGTTTATAGAGATTCCGAACTACAACAATTGTATAAACTTGCCTCATGGACTCTAATATGATTGTTCGGCGTCTTTACGATCTGGGTTAATCAGTATAACCTGCCGTTGACTAGGATCAAATCGGTATGATTGTTCTTGTCTAATACTTTTAGCTTGACTAGGATCAAAGTTGCGGCTAAATTCCGTCCTTAAACTATTAACACGAGCTTCCATCAGCTTGACTTCTGTGCCGATTTCTCGCAACTTGTCTTGCTGTAACCAATGATAAGGTAACAGTTGTACTAAAGCCGATACCGCCGCTGTAATAATCACCAAGTTTACAGTGATCTTGGCAGAAGTTTCCAGTGCCATGATCTGGTAGGAACGTTGGTGGAGATGTTTCTTAGGTCTAGGTACAGATCGACGCTGTTTTTCTGGTTGTAGGGGTGGTCTGGATGGTTGAAAAGCATTCATGATACTAAAAAATAGTCTTGCTAACTGAAGGGAAGCACCATTAAAAGCAAACTGGCGCTAATTTTGGCTTGATTCAGCTGCCATATTACTTCATTTTTTGTAAATTTCTACAATAAATACATAATTAAAAAAAATACCTGGCATACGCAGGTACATTTTCTCAAAATACTTTTAGCTCAAAGCCGCAAGATTTTAGAGGCTGTACTCCGTATGTCCAGGATAATTTAGTCGTCTGGGCGTGTCACATCTGGGAGTTACTTGTAAAGTTCAGTAGCCAAACGCCAAGCTAGAATGCCTGGAATCAAAGCCACAGCTAGAGCGATGTACACTTGAGTATCTGATATAGGCATGGTGGAAACCCTCTTAACGTCAAACTAGATGATTAACACTTCGTTTACTACTTTTCCCTGTTTTGCCAAGATTGGGGAATATCTTGTTACAAGATGCAACAAAAACATGATTTAGAAGAAGGAGGAGTTCAGGAGTCAGGAGTTAGGAGTTAGGAGTTAGGAGGAATAGATGATTCTCCCTAATCTCCGTCATTTTCCTCACACCCCATCATTATGACTTTCTACTTAGGTATTGATTTTGGTACATCTGGGGCACGAGCGGTGGTGATTGATGATGAAGCTAGGATTTTGTCCCAGATCCGTCATCCTTGGACAAATATTGCAGATTGGGGAAATTGCTGGAAAGAGGCTTTATGGGGTCTTGTAGAGGCAATTTCCCTGGACTTGAAGAGAGAAATTCGTGTGATCGCTATTAACGGTACTTCTTCAACAATCTTGCTCACTGATGCCACTGGCCAGCCTGTAGATGTCCCCTTATTGTATAACGATGCACGGGGATCAATGGTACTAAAGGATTTAAGCCACATTGCACCACCCAATCACACCGTATTAAGTGCTACTTCTAGCCTTGCCAAACTGCTGTGGATGCAACATTTACCTTCTTTTAGGCAAGCTAGATATTTATTACATCAAGCTGATTGGCTGGGATTTCTTCTGCATGGGCAATTAGGTATTAGCGACTACCATAATGCTCTCAAATTGGGTTACGACGTGGAAAAGCTTCAATATCCAGAATGGCTAGAAAAACTGCAAATTCCAATTACTTTGCCCCGAGTTTTAGCACCTGGCACACCAGTAGGCGAATTAAATCCAGAAATTGCTGCTAAATTTGGTTTTAGGCATGATTGCTTGGTATGTGCAGGGACAACAGACAGCATTGCGGCTTTTTTGGCTAGTGGTGCAAAATCACCAGGGGAAGCAGTAACTTCTTTAGGTTCAACCTTGGTACTTAAACTTTTGAGCCGTACTCGCATAGAAGATGCGCGATATGGTATTTATAGCCATCGCTTAGGTGATTTATGGTTAACTGGAGGAGCTTCTAATACAGGATGTGCAGTGTTGAAGAAACTTTTTACGGATCAAGAATTAGTCAGCTTGAGTCGGGAAATTGATGTATCAAAAGCCAGTGAATTAGATTATTATCCATTATTGAACGAGGGCGATCGATTTCCTATTAATGATCCCCACCTACCTCCCAAATTAGAACCTCGTCCAGATAATCCCAGAGAATTTTTACACGGCTTACTAGAAAGTATGGCACGAATAGAGGCAAGAGGGTACAAGTTATTACAGGAACTAGGATCAGATCAATTAAACCGCGTTTATACTGCTGGTGGTGGGGCGGCAAATTCTACTTGGACTGCTATTAGAGGTAGGTATTTAAAAATACCACTAGCTTCCTCTATCAATACAGAAGCAGCCTATGGAACTGCGCTTTTAGCAATGCAGCAATTAAAAATATGAAGTATGATTTAAGACTTATTTTAATCAGTCTGGCATTGATAGTAGTTTTAGCCCTTCTTTACTATGAAATTGCACAATTATCTCGGATTCTAGCTTCCACTCCCCAAAATGTTACACCAGTTTGGCCAGCTGATGGATTTACTACTGCTACAATTTTACTTTTCGGTTATTGGATTTGGCCAGGAGTATTAGTAGGTTCATTTTTAGCGAACATAAGTGCATTCATTGATGTTCAAAGCATAGTGACTCAAATTGTCTCAATTGTAGAGGTTTTAGTTATTGCTGGAGGAACAACTTTAGGCACACTATTAGGTAGCTTCTTACTTCGCAAATCAATAGGCCATATTTCTCCATTAAACCGACTTAGTGATGTGATCAAATTTTTATTCTTCACCGGGATGCTCGGACCAGTTGTGAATGCAACAGTAGGAGTCAAAGCTTTAACAGCAGGAGGGAAAATACCTCACAGTCAATATATTCAAGTTTGGTTAACTTGGTGGATATCTAACTTAGCAGGAATTTTTATTTTTAAACCAGCACTATTGAATTGGGGAGAATTGATTAAATATAATATTCTATCTTTTTATAGAAATCGTTTAAACCTTAGCTGAAATCATTTAAAATTTGGATAATTTATCGAAGTAGTAATATTACTATTAATTGTAAATTGGATAGGAAAAAATGCCTTTTGGGGTAACTACCTCATAGAGTATATGCTAATTACCTGTATAGCTTAGCCTGCCTTCCATTTTGGAAAACTAGGTTCTACTAGCTTAATTGTAATTGTTGCTGTAATCGCTGTTGTAAGAACAGTTAGAGGATTAGGAGTTTTTGCCCGTCCTACCTTGAATGAATCCTTAATATTATTACAACATTTTATAGGAGTAATTGTATTAAAAACATTGGTTTTAAATGCTGTGCTGAAAGAAGAAAACAGGCCTCTTGATCTTAAAAAAGTCACAATTACAACTGTTAGACAAATCCTCAGAACTCAAGCAGACAGCAGCGATTTTATAGCAACAATTTGAAAGAGCTTCACTTTAACAAAAAATCACTGAAAAAATTAGGCAAAATCTAGATACAGAAAAAATATTTCATACAACAGTTAGCCAGGTTGGACAAGCATTAAAAGTTCATTCTTGTTTAATTTATACTTATTATTCTAACCCTGATAATGTGCTAGTTTCCAGAGCAGAATATTTACAGTCTAACTGTCAGTAAATCAGCCAAAATCAGCCAATTATATATTTATATTAAAGATAATCCTGATTTAGAAAAATTATTTATCAATGATAAAGCTCTTGTTTGTAAAAATATTCATACCGACCAAATTTCAGTTCTATGATAAAGCTCTTGTTTGTAAAAGTATTCATACCGACCAAATTTTAGTTCCATTTGCTAATTTATATCAGGAAATTAATCTCAAATCCATAATCAGTGTACCCACCTCCTATAACAGTGAAGTCAATGGTGTAATTAGTGTGCATCAGTATGATGACTTTCAGAGATGGACGAATGATGAAATCGAGTTTTTAGAAGCAGTGGCAAATCAAGTAGGTATTACTTTAGCTCATGCTCAATTTTTAGAATAAGAAAAGCAACAGAAAGAACAGCTTACTCAGCAAAATTTAGAATTAGCAGCTACCAAACAAGCTGCTGTAGCTGCTAACCATGCTAAAAGTGAATTTCTCACCAATATGAGTCATGAACTTCGCACATCACTCAATGGTATTTTAGGAATCGCCCAAGTTTTTCAGCATTTACCAAACTTAACAAATCAGGAAAAAGAAGATATTGCTATTTTTGAAAAATCTGGGTTATACCTCCTGACTCTTATTAATGAGATTCTCGATATTTCTAAAATAGAAGCAGGAAAAATGGAACTTGAATATCAAAATTTCAATATTTCAATTTTACTGATTTTATTAAAGCAAGAGTAGAGATTTATTGCAATTCTTCAGCAGAGGAAAATATTGATCTTATTTATCAATATAGTTCTGACATACCTTTATTTGTCAAACCTGATGAAAAACGATTACGGCAAATTCTGCTAAACTTATTAGGCAATGCTATTAAATTTACCTCTAGAGGAAAAGTAAAATTTACAGTCAATGTAATTAGTAAAGAAACTCAAAATGAATCATTATCTTTGACTAGAGTTAAGTTTGAGATTAGTGATACAGGTATAGGCATTCCTGCTGAAAAATTGTCCAACTTATCTTTAGTATTTGAACAAGTAGGGTAAACGCAATTAAAAGCTCAAGGTACAGGATTAGGTTTAGCAATTAGTCAAAAAATAGCCCGAATGATGGGTAGTTATATTAAAGTAATTAGTAAAGTAAGGTAGTGTTTTGAGTTGTCGTCTAGATTTGAATACAGTTTTAAACTCTCCAGAAAAATTACCTCCAAAAATTAAAATAGATAGCAATATGTCACGAAAAATACCTTTAGGTATTCTTGTAGCAGAAGATACTGATACTATATATAGTAAATCAAAAAATAGCAGAAAAATTATTTCAAAAATTGGGATATAAAATAGAAGTTGTCGCAAATGGTTATCAAGTTTTTAATTGTTTACAACAGCAGTTTTATGATGTTATTTTTATGGATATACAAATGCCAGGATTACATCGAATAGAGGCCACTGAAGAAATTTATCACCTATGGGGTGAAAGTCATCCTTACATTATAGCTATATAGCTATGACGGCTAATGCAATGGAAGGAGATAGAGCAAATTTTTTAGCTGCTGGTATGGACGATTATATTTCTAATCCTGTAAAAGTAGAAGCACTTTTCGAAGCAGTTCAACTTATGGAAGAAAGACGATATCGTAATTCGTAATAGTTCCTTCAGTCGCAATAGATATAATTATAATGGTAAACATTCAGCTATCAGCAGTCAGATTTTCTGGCTAACGTCCAAAATACCTATTTGATAATTAACCATTTTTCAAAAATTCTGACTCCTGACTCCTGAATTCCTACTTAGAATTCAGTACATAAATGAATATGATATTTTGCAAAAAAAAGTGAATTTTAAACCCAATTCTAAACAACGGAAAATTACAGAACAGGAAGATGGTAGTTTAATTGTACATTTAAAATCACCACGAGTCGATGGTAAAGCAAATGAAGAGTTAATTAAGCTTTTAGCAGAAAAGTTTGATGTACCAAAATCTGATATTAGAATTAAGTCTGGTTTATCATCTCGGCAAAAATTAGTAAAGATTGATAATGAGTGATTTTTTCTGTACGTAAGCATTCAGCTAATACCTAACGGTAAGCTACGCGAACAGCAGTCAGCTTTTTCAGGCCAACGCCCAAAATACCTATTTGATAAATAACCAATTTCTCAAACATTCTGACTCCTGACTCCTGACTCCTGAATTATTACTTAAAAATCAAAAATTAAGTGACTTTTACCTTTTGTTTGCTTTTGACTTCCAAAGGTAAAAAAATCGTCAACACTTCTCCATACTGGGGATTTTGACGGACAATTAACTTACCACCAATTGCCTGAAATAGATGCTTAGTTGCAGCAATATTTAAACTAATTGTTCCAGTTTCTGGTTGAAACATTAACAGCTGACCAAGAGACTTACGAATTGGTAGTGTTGTAGTTCTAGTTGTATCTTGGCAATCTAATTGAGGAGATAATTGTAATTTGAGTTGATCACCAGCGGGAATAACTTGAACTTGAATAGAACTTCCAGGGGGTAAACTGCGGGTAAAGTTCTCCATTAAACCCATAAGTACCCGGTCTAGCATAGCGGGATTACTGACCACAGTTGGCAGTTGCTGGGGTAAAGCCACATCTAAAGTTAAATTCCGTCGTGTAGCTGCTTGTTGCCAACGAGGGATACTTTGCTGTAATACTTGATCCAAAGACATGGGAGTTAATTGTGTATTCGCAGATTTTGCGGCAGAACAAGTTTCTAATTCTGCCGCTTTAAACAATAACTCCATGCGGTCAATTTGCTCAGTACACTCGTGGTCAATTACTTCTAATCGCTTAATTACGGGAATAGATAAATCCCGCCGCTTCAGTAACAGACGAGTCAGAGTGCGAATAGTCGCTAATGGTGTGCGGACTTCGTGAGCAAAGGCTTGTAGTAATTCTACATCAGAACGGGAAGATAGTTTTGGTGATGGGGAAGTGAGAATATGAGGAAGTGGAGAAATGGGAGGATTATGTATTGCTTTATCTGCTTCTGGGTCTGCTAATTCGTGAAGCAACAACTGGCTAAATTGAATTATCGTTTGATAATCTGCTACAACTGGGGAATATTGCTGAACTAAAACATCCAACTCAGCAAATAAATCTGGATTAGTCAGAACAACCCTTGCACCTAATGCGTGCCAAGCCTGTTGTACTACTTCTGGTTCAAATGAAAATGAAAATTCTTTTTTACCGCTTATGTGTTCTGACAAAACCAAAACTAATCTAAATTTTTCTGTGAACACCAAGCAAAATTTTTCTAATCCCAGAGGATCGGCAGGTAATAAAGGTAAGATGGATTCCTCTGGATTGATTTCCGTGTGTGCGTAAGCACAGTCTGTCATTCCCGGTGAGTTTTCCAGAGTACACATTACCTCTTTCCCAGCACTCTGCACCATCGCTGGTGAGATATGAAACGGCATCAAAGCTAAGGGGTTAAAAGGTTTGGCTGTAAAAGTTACTGTTTGTAAACTTTGAGTTAGTTTTGGCTGACTAAATAAAGGTGCTGGTGCAGTTAGAACCAAACCTTGAGTGATATGAGGGGTAGTGGGTGCTAAAGTTTTGAGTAGTAGATGTTCAGTTGCAGCTAAACTGATGCGCCATTGCTGCTCTGCTTTGGCAGATGAACACTCAGCCATAGTTAATTGGCTATAGGCTAAAACTTCTCTCAGACTTGGCAAGATCCATTCGTACACAGGTTTTCACCCCTTGATTCAAGAGAGTCTAACAGCAGCTAAAGTAGACATTGCACTATATACTCTACGAGGTTATAGTCATTCCTGCACTAATAACAGTCGTAGAACCGAACAATTCAGGGGCAATTTCCGCAGGGAGCAAGGGAAAGCGGCAGGAGATAATATATGATTATCCTTATCTCTCTATATCCTCTGTCACTGTCGATAGCCTGAAATTTTGCTTCAGAATGCGTCAAAATTCTCCAAATCTGATAACATCAAGTGATCCAGATATGGCTGCATAATCTACCCCTAAAAAAGCTGCGGAGATTCTAAGCTCAGATCCATAGATCGATTAACCATTCATTTTCCATATACTAGTCCTCTTAGGTTTGTAGCCATTAAGAAAATTGAGTTGGTACTTTTGTGAGAAAAGGCTTGTAAATTTGAGTCGCTAGAAAGTTATCCAATCTTCAATTTTCATAGGACTTACGCAAGTTTCGCAATCAAGTCTCTTGTAGGGTGCCTCAAATGTCGAAAATCTTTTGGTATTAACCAATTGATAGGTCTGACTTATCCTAACTAATATACTAGTTGCATAAGTCCTCTTTCAGCAAACTAAGTGCTTGATTAAGCATGGGTGTAGTCATTTAATTTGTTTTTTAAGATTCGCTCCTGGACATCACACACACCTCAGTTCATCGCCTTAAGTATTCAATTGGTAGATAAACATGAAAAACCTCATTCCTTTCGTTGTTAGTGGCATTTTAGTCGTTGCCGTTTTTGGTTGCCAAGAAGCTCGTAAAACTGCTTCAGAAACTCCTGCTACAAAAACCGAAGCTACTTTGGCACCAGTTAAACCAGCATCTCAAACAACACAAGTTACAGAAAAAACTGCTCACCCTGAAAAATCAACTACAAAAATTACTCCGGGGTCTGCTAAACCTGCAAGCGATTTGACAACGGAAATTAGCAAAAAGTTAAAGGCAGGTTTACCCAGTAATAAGTTGGAAGTAGAGAATAAGGAAGGTGTAATTATCCTTCAAGGTGCTGCTACTTCCGAGGAAGAACTCAAAAAAGCGGAAGCTTTGGTTAATGAAGTCCAAGGTGTCAAAAGTGTGAAAGTAGAGGCAAAGGTTACACCTGAGAAGAAGCAATAAAAGGTAATAGGGAAATGGGGAGGATGAGGGAAATGAGGGAGAATAATCTATTCCTCCTGACTCCTGACTCCTGCCTCAATGTGCAAACTTGTTATGAATATGCTGAAATGGCAATATATTGTTACAATACTTAACAGCGTTAATCTAACTGGTGGCTTTCCTCATGATGGTTAAGAGTTTCACGCCTCCTAGTTCCCAATCGAGTGTGGAGGACAGTGGCAACAGCAAGTTGTCGGTTATTGAAGTAGTACCTGAAAATGGGATAGAAGCCTTAGTCAGCAATTCTCCCACAATGTTAAGAACTACACAAGCTGAACCGGAAACACTACGTTATGATCCTGTAGAAATCCTGGCGCACTATGAAAATAAACTTTTACAAGTGTTACGCCGGATTTTAGAAGTTCTGCAACCAACTTTGTCTTATGTTGTCAGTGTGTGGTGGGATAATAAACGGGGTGTTAAGGTCAAAAATGACCGTCGTCGGGCTATTCAACTGCGAGAGTTGTTGACTAAGCTGGGACCTGCTTATATTAAAATCGGACAGGCTTTGTCTACTCGGCCTGATTTGGTACCACCAGTATATCTGGAGGAGTTAACTAGACTGCAAGACCAATTACCAGCGTTTCCGAATGAAATTGCCTACAAGTTTATTGAGGAGGAACTGGGGGCTAAACCAGAGGGAATTTATGCGGAAGTTTCACCTGAACCTATTGCTGCTGCTTCTTTGGGACAGGTATATAAGGGGAAGCTTAAAACTGGGGAAGAGGTGGCTATTAAGGTACAGCGCCCAGATTTACGAGAGATAATTACTATTGATTTGTATATTTTACGCCGCCTTGCTGGTTGGGTACAACGCAAGGTGAAGCGCGTACGGAGTGATTTAGTTGGTATTTTGGATGAGTTAGGCGATCGCATTTTTGAAGAAATGGATTATATCCATGAAGGTGAAAATGCGGAACGCTTTTTTGAATTATACGGGCATATTCAAGATATCTACGTTCCCAAAATTTATTGGGAATACACCAACCGTCGTGTTTTAACGATGGAGTGGATTAACGGGATTAAATTAACTCAAACCGGGGAAATTAAGGAACTAGGAATAGATGCACGCTATTTAATTGAAGTGGGTGTGCAGTGTTCTTTGCGTCAATTATTGGAACATGGATTTTTCCATGCTGACCCTCATCCTGGTAATTTGTTAGCTACTTTTGATGGTAAGTTAGCTTATCTAGACTTTGGCATGATGAGCGAGATTAGGCCACCACAGCGTTATGGTTTAATTGAGGCGATCGTTCACGTTGTCAACCGTGATTTTGAGTCTTTAGCACAAGATTATGTGAAATTAGAGTTTCTTTCTCCAGAAACAGATTTAACACCAATTATTCCTGCCTTTGGTAAAGTTTTTGCTAACGCTCAAGGTGCAAGTGTAGCAGAATTAAACATTAAAAGCATCACAGATGATTTATCGGCATTAATGTATGAGTATCCTTTCCGCGTTCCTCCTTATTACGCTTTAATTATTCGTTCTTTGGTGACATTGGAAGGGATTGCTATCTATATTGATCCTAACTTTAAAGTTCTCAGTGAAGCTTATCCTTATGTTTCTAAACGCCTCTTAACTGACCCAGCAGACGAATTAAGAACTTCATTACGAGATTTACTTTTTAAAAATGGTAAATTCCGGTGGAACCGTTTAGAAAATTTGTTAACAAATGCCCGTAGTAATCAGGATTACGACTTTAATTTAGTAGTGTCTCAGGGAATAGACTTTTTATCTTCTCAACGGGGTGCATTTATTCGTGACAGGTTGGTTGATGAGTTTATAAATGGACTCGATGCCATGAGTAAAAATGCCTTACATGGTGTTACATCGCTGTTGCGGGAAAGAGTGGGATTAACAGCTATTAGTGAAACTCCTGGGGCTACAGTTGAACAACAACAAACCTTAGAACATATCAAACGCATTGTGGGGATTTTGCGAGAAACTAGAGGTTTTGATCCGGTAAAACTTGCTCCTCAAATAGTGCAAATTTTTGTGAATCCTAAAGTACAAAATTTGTTGCCCCAAATTGCCCATCGTTTTACACAGAAAGCTTTAGCCAAGTTGATTAGACAATTATTAGCAGCAGAAGAAATTGGGTAAAGGGGACTGGTGACTGGTAACTGGGTAGTCATTACGAATTATGAATTACCCTCTTGATGGCCATTTTTATCACGGTTGAGACTTTCTTCTAGGGCTTGAATTTGTTCCCGACGGGCTTCTAATTCCAAACTACGACGTGCTAAATCTTGGCTTTGCAAGGTTAAAGATTGTCGCCAATGTTCTGCTTGATCTGCTTCCTGTTGTAAAAATTCTGGAGTAATACCAGCGGTTAGGTAAGTTTCTACTAAATAAATTACCCACTTGGTAGCATCTTCAATTGTTTCTATTTCACCTGTAGGAGAAAGTGCAACTAACACTAATACTTTCTCGTTCATGCTGTTGTCTATTTTTAAAGGAATAAATATCTCTTCAGAAATTGTTGACCACAAATATTCACTTTCCTGATGCGCCAATAGGCATAATTGATAGTGATCTAAATTGGTTTTATGTACTTGGGCTAGATATTTCATGATTTTGTTATTAGTAATTAATCATTAATCATTAATCATTTGTTTGTGACTGTTAAAAGTTTTCTTGTGAGTGAGTTGACGGTTAACAGATAGGAGTCAACCGTCGAGTTTATGTTATAAAAGACTACGCAAGCGATCGCGTAAAATTTCTGCTTGTCTTTCGGCTTCTGTTAAAGCATTTCTTGTAGCTTGTACCACATCTGTAGGTGCTTTATCTACAAAGCTAGAATTACTCAATCTTCCACTTAAAGATTTAGCTTCCGTTTCAACTTTATTCAAGCTTTTTTCTAGTTTGGCACGTAAGACTTCAATATCAACTACTCCAGTCAAGGGAATTACAACCTGAACTGTACCAACAACACCAGAAATAGAATTTTCTCTTTCTGGTGTTGGTGTTATTTCTGCTGTTGTTGATGTTTCTTTCACTGGGAAGTATTTAGTAAATAATTCTTGTCTCGCTTTAGCATTTAGTAAGTAGCGAACAAAAAACCAACCAGCGTAACCCAAACCCAAAGTTTCAAAGAACGTCCCAAAAATTGGTAGACGTAGAGTTGTATTTCCGACAAAGATAGCGATTCTGATGGAAACCAAGACAATAATAATTAAAGCAATAGTTTTGAAAGTTTGCCAATAAGGACTGGTAAAAATTGGGTTAGTTTTCGGTTCTTCCACAATAGTTTTCGGAGCATTGATAGTTAAGGTTTCTACCTTAGCTAAATCTTTGACGTAATACTGTCCAGTGGTAAGAATTAGCCTTTCTTTATCGCTTTCACTTTGCAAATTAGCAGTAATTCTTACTCCTGGTTTAACATCAGCCTCGGCGCGTAAATTGCGAATGGTGCGGATTGTATCAATTAACAAATCAAACTGTTCTTCTAAACTAGAATCAATTAAATTTGTATCCGTTTCTGGATAGCTTTGTAAAGCTAAAACCTGAGGATTTTCAGCTGTTTGTTGGGTGAGAGCTTGCCAAATCTCTTCGGTAATATGGGGCATAAAAGGATGTAATAGCTTTAATACTCCTTCCAATATTTCAGCAAGAATTTGTTGGGCAACTTTACGAGATGCCGGATCTGCATCTTTTTGCAATCTGGATTTGACTAATTCAATATACCAATCACAGAAATCACCCCGAATGAACTCATAAAGTCCTTTAGCCGCTTCTCCTAAACCGTTACTATCAATGTAATTATTTGTCTGTCTAACTAGTTGATGATAACGGGAAAGAATCCATTTATCACTAAGTTCTGTAAGTGGAAATTTACCCAATTGTGCTGGAGTTTGTCCATCTAAATTCATCATTACAAATCTAGCGGCATTCCATAATTTATTGGCGAAATTACGTGATGCTTCGACAGATATTGATTCATCTTTTTCACGGTCATATTCTAAGCGAATATCTTGACCAGCACCCGCTACTTCTTTCACTAAAGTATAACGGAGGGCATCAGTTCCATATTTATCAATCAACAATAATGGGTCAATTCCATTATTTGCTGATTTTGACATTTTCTGATTATTTTCATCCCTCACTAAACCATGAATATAAACGGTTTTGAAAGGCATTTTTCCCGTAAAATGTCCTGCCATCATCGTCATTCTTGCTACCCAGAAAAAAATTATGTCAAAGCCTGTAACTAAGGTAGTGGTGGGATAGTAAGTTTCTAGATCCTGAGTTTGTTCTGGCCAACCTAAAGTTGAAAATGGCCATAAACCAGAGGAAAACCAAGTGTCTAAAACATCGGGGTCTTGTTCTAAGAGAACTTCTTCCCCAAATTGTGATTTAGCTTTTTCTAAAGCTTCTGCTTCATTCCGTGCGACGAAATGGGGTGTGGTGTCGGTAATTTCGCCACCTGTTTCACTAACAGCATACCAAGCAGGGATTTGATGACCCCACCAAAGTTGACGGGAAATACACCAGTCACGTAGATTTACTAACCAGTCACGATAGACCTTAGTCCAGCGTTGGGGGACAAACTCAGGGGAATTTTGCTGGTCAAGGAATTCCAGGGTTTTGTCAGCGAGGGGACGAATTTTCACAAACCACTGAGTTGAAAGCAGGGGTTCAACGGGGACTTTACCGCGATCGCTATAAGGTACTGTATGTTTATAATCTTCTATTTTAACCAGTACACCATCAGCTTCTAAACGGGCAATGACATTTTTTCTAGCAACGAAGCGGTCTTGACCTTCAAACTCACCGGCGTTCTCGTTCAGCTTGCCGTCTTTGTTCATAATATTGATAAACGGCAAATTGTGACGCTTACCGATTTCAAAATCATTGGGGTCATGGGCAGGAGTCACTTTCACACAACCTGTACCGAAAGCAGGGTCAACTAACTCATCACCAATAATCGGGATTTCCCGATTTATGATGGGTAAGGTGAGGGTTTTACCAATTAAATCTTTATACCGTTCATCACCAGGGTTAACCACAACTGCTGTATCACCCAACATCGTTTCTGGTCTTGTTGTCGCAACTTCTACAAAACCAGAACCATCGCTAAGGGGATAACGGAAGTACCAAAGATTACCATTTACTTCTTTTAGTTCGACTTCTAAATCAGATACCGCAGACTGAGAAGCGGGACACCAGTTAACCAGATAGTTACTGCGGTAAATTAATCCTTCTTCATAGAGGCGGATAAATGCTTCTAAAACAGCTTTAGAGAAACCTTCATCCAAGGTGAAGCGTTCCCGTGACCAGTCCACAGAAACACCCAAACGGCGTAATTGATTAACAATTGTCCCGCCAGATTCATTTTTCCATTGCCAGGCGCGTTCCAGGAATTTTTCTCGACCTACATCATGGCGAGTTTTACCTTCAGACTTGAGTTGCTTTTCTAAAATTGTTTGGACTGCTATACTCGCGTGGTCTGTTCCCGGTACCCATAGAGTATTACGTCCCTTCATCCGATGGTAGCGCACAAGGGTATCAATCAGTGCACTTTCAAAGGCGTGACCTATATGTAAACTGCCAGTAACGTTTGGTGGTGGAATAACGACGCAGAAGGGTTCACCTTTGTGATTCGGGTCTGGCTTGTAGACTTGGTTTTCTTCCCAGAATTTTTGCCATTTGGCTTCTGTGGAGAAGGCTTCGTAGAGACTGGGGAGATTGGGAATAGTTGCGGTCATGCTGGGAATAATCAGTTCTTGAGGACTCTGATCAATTTTGCCACAAGCTTGGAGGGTGTTTGTGGATATGTTTCTATTTTTCAACCGAACTTATATTACTTGTATTGATATGGTATCAAGTAGTGATTTATTAATCATAGCATTTATTGTCTGAAGTAGGATTTTCGGGATTTTTATTGTCATAACCTGGTTTTATTAAGTAAAGATTTATATCATCCTTATTTTCCCGACTCCAGTTTGATAACCCGCTTTTCTAAATCATTAACTTGTTGTTTTAATTCAACCACTAGAATTGATAATCTATCAAACATTTTATCCCGTTCTAATTGGGATAAATTTCTCGTATAACTTAGTAGTTTTGGAGAAGCCTGAGTAATTATATATGATGGAGTTTGAGGTTTTTGACTGAGTAATAACTCAATTTAGTTTAACCTCAACTCCAAACGATGCAAGTTGGATTCTAGATTATTAACCCGAAACTCTACCTGCTGTGACAAAGCGGTATTAGAGAATATACCACTCCACAGCATTATGACCAAAACACCAGCAAACAATATTTTTAAACATCTTATTGACTGCGTATTTAGGTCTTACTTATTGATCAGATTTTAAGTTAGAAAACAAATGTTCCCAATTGATATAATTAGGATTATTCTCTCCCTCTTTTACTTCCATAGTTATATTACGTGCTTTTGGTTGTTTTAGAGATTGAACGCAAATTTCCGCCATATCATTCCGGCTAATTTTCCCTCTGATATTATCCCCTTGTTCAAATATTAACTCTTTTCCTCCATCTGCCTCAGTTAAGGCGCAGGGTCTAATAATTATGTAGGGAATTCCACTGGCTCTTAAACTATCTTCTCCTTTTAATTTCCAAGTTAAAATTCCTCCCAATTGGTCATTTAATCTTACCGTTGGAGGTTCTTCATCTAAGTTAATTCCTGGTCTTCCGGGACGAGTCACACCAGCAGAACTAACTAAAACAAATTGGGGTAAAGTTTCACCACCATAAGCTTTGATCGATTCTATTTCTAATGTAAAACTACCAGTATTAAACTTAGGATTTAAAGCTCCATCATATTCAAATTTACTCAACATTAATTGAAAAGAGCAAATTCTACTAGGTTCAATTGGTGAACAATCTTTAACAGATTTAGCTCTAAATACAGGTATTAAATTTGCAAAGGGAATGGTAATATCTATCCATGTATTCGCTATAGTATCGAAAGAACAACTGTAACCAACACCATCCCATATTGATTCTGTTCGCAAAAAGATTTTATAACGTTTTCCGTCACCTTTGACGCGCAATCTTACACCTGCATAACCTGATAAATCAATTGCTGGTGAGAAATTCTTGGTTCTGACAGAAGCAAAACCTCCTGAACTAGCAGTAGAAACATTACCAGCAAATAAAGCGGTCTTTTCTAAGATTTGAAAATTGCTTACACTGACACCACCCATGACCACATCATCCAAGGCACCCCAAATGTCTTTTAATTCTTGTGATGATTGAGTAAAGTCAAATATTGCTTTTTCTCCTGTGTTTGGTAGATATTTTAATGCTGCTTCTACTAAGTTTTTTACTCCGTTATATTCGACATTTTCGGGTGTATCACCGACAATTTCTGGGAGATAAAATTTCACACCTTGATTATATTTAGCTCTATCAGGTGTATCTCCTTCTACTGGTTGAACACGCACTGCTGTACAACAAACAACTGCTTGGATATTACTCATAACTAAGCTGTTGAGGGTTTCAGGTTTGGTAATGTCTCCCACTACTAAGTCAAACTCATTACCAAGAATTGACCGTGCTTTGTCAATATCTCTGACTAAGCAGCGCACTTTATAACCTTGGTTTAGTAATCTTTTTACTACTCGTTTACCAACTCCACCTGTCGCACCAGCTACTAGAATTATACCCATTTTCCTCCCCGCATTTGGTGGGTTTTGATGATTTCCAGGACGACCTTGAAATAACTTTTGTACCCAGTTTACAATAGGAAATACCTCAAAGTAGGTCAGGGCTTTGATGAATCGGCATAAGTCCCATGGAGAACGATTTTCTTCAGTCACAATTACCTCGTTACTACTCTAGTGTATTCTATTCTTATTGTAGTAATTTTATATTATTGCTATCCTAAATCAGGAATAATATATGGAAGTGGGGGATCTGAGAGTATCAAATATATATTATATTAATTTAATAACTCAACATGAAGCCATTGTTATGAGCCAATTTGAAAAAATTCAAGCTGAATATGAAAATTTTCCTCAAGAATTCGCCAGTATCATTATTAGTACAGTTAACTCGCAAGGAATCCCTAACGCTAGTTATACTCCTTTTGTAATGGATGAATCTAAAAATATTTACATTTATGTGAGTGGTTTAGCTAGTCATACTACTAATATTCAGGCTCATCCTTATGTGGGTGTTTTATTTATTGATGATGAAGCGAAGACTCCTAATATTTTCGCTCGTCGTCGTTTGAGTTTTGATTGTACAGCGACTTTAATTGAGAGGGAAACTGAACAATGGAATCAAATTGTTGAACAATTTCAAGCGCGGTTTGGAGAAATTATTGAAATGTTACGCAGTTTACCAGATTTTAGAATTTTTCAACTCACTCCAACTGAGGGACATTTTGTAATTGGTTTTGGTTTTATTTACCATAATAATGATGATAATCTTCAGCAACTTGTACCAGTGACTAAAGATAATCTTTCATAATTCCTAATTAATATATATATGCTGAAATTTCAACCTCCTGCCTTTGGTTGTAAGGTTATGAGAACATCTTTAGGTTCTATGGTTTATTATACGCAAATCAGTGAACCTTGGAATATTTTGGAAAAATTACCACCATTATTATTTCTGCATAATTTTGGTGGTGGTGCATCTGCTTATGAATGGTCTAAAGTTTATCCAGCTTATGCGATGAAATATCGCATTTTAGCACCAGATTTAATTGGTTGGGGAGAGTCTGATCATCCGGTACGAGATTATCAAATTCAAGATTATTTAACTACTATTAGTGAGTTCATTCACCAGACTTGTGATCAACCTGTGACCGTGATAGCTTCTTCTTTAACTGCTGGTTTTACTATCCGTTTAGCTATTACTGAACCTGATTTATTCCAATCTTTGTTTTTGGTTTCTCCCTCTGGGTTTGATGATTTTAGACAAGGTGCTGGAAGGAGATTACCGCTTTCAGTGATTAATATCCCTTTTGTGGATAATTTAATTTATGCTTTGGGTGCTGAAAATGAAGTTGCAGTTAGCAATTTTTTACAAAGCTTTCTTTTTTCTCAACCGGAACGAGTGACACAAGAAATGGTAGAGGCTTATTTAAGTTCTGCACAACGGCCTAATGCAAAGTTTTCTGCTTTGGCATTTTTACGGGGTGATCTTTATTTTGATTTGAGTTTATATATTCAGCAATTAAAAATTCCTACTGTATTTTTCTGGGGTGAGGAGGCACAATTTACTAATATCAAATTAGGACGAAGATTGGCAAGTTTAAATAAAAGTGCCATTCGAGATTTTCAAGTGATCGCCCAATCAGGTATACTACCACATCTCGAAATACCAGAGGTTGTGATTGGTCTTTTATATAAATATCTTTAATTTGCTGCTGTTAACGCTGTAATAACCTTTGAGGTCAATCAAGATGGCAATAAATATGAATAAAACTGTCACTTATAAAGGTGGTTGTAACCGCGGTGCAGTAAGCTTTCGGGTAGTAGTTGATAACGACTAAGTGGATGACTGTAACTGTTAAATTTTTAGTAAAAAGGGATTTTTATATTTAATTGTCCCTAAAGATAAATTTACTTTATTACAAGGTGAAGATGTTTTGAAGACCTATCAATTTAATACAGGAGTAGCAAACATAAATTTTGTCGTATGTGTGGAATTTATTCTTTTTATATTCCCCGCAGTCATCCTGATGGTATTGATGTAAATGTCAGGTGTTTAGATGGGGATGTGATAGCTAATTTTGAGATGTCCCTTTTGATGGTGCAAATTGGGAGGACAACATTCACAAGTTGATTTAATCACAGTCTAAGAGGATGTTTGAAAAGTTCTTGGTTATGTATCGAAAATCTTGATATCCCCCCTAGCCCTCTTAGAAAGGGGGATATACAAGTGCTGGATACCACAGGAAAGAGTTTTCAAACACCCTCTAACATTTTCAAAATCAATCCAAAATAAAAGGGATGGCTTACACTACCGCTAATTATTTACTATTCAAAAATCTAGCCTAACAATTCTAGATTACAGAAAATAAACTCCTGTATAGAAAGATTTCCGTCTGTCTCAGTGCGAATTTCCCGACGGTTGAGAATGTAATAGTTTCCTACTTTTTCATATTCATCTGTAAACTCACTCCGACCACCTTTTTGGATACCAGTTTGGGGATCATGATATACAGCATCATAGGTGTTAGATAGATATCCTGCCCCTGTTTCGTGAATGCTAAAAGTGTTAATTGTCACAACAACTCCATGAATATGACGATGAACAAGAGTCACTATATCATTACGAACTTTATATTTGTCACCTGCTGATTTTCCACCAAGGAAAATTTCTACAGCCCCAGTTTTGTCTGTTTCTCCATAGGTAAAAGTATTTTCGCCGTGAGTTTGTTCAAAACTGCGACGGACACGGTGAACAGCGATTTCCCAAACTTGAGCTTCAATAGCTTTCTTTGCTGCTTGGTCTTCTATTTGCAAAACTTCCCATTTGAGATTAGCGTCAATGCGAACTTTGCCAGTGAATACCTGTCCATCATATTTATAGGTGATATCTGCACTGTAACCTGGGAAATTTTCATCCCAAGTGTAACGGTTTTGATATGCAGCCCGGAAAAGTTCTTGGGCAGAGATTTGAGTAACTGTCATAATGCTTGTCCTCTGGCTACGAGTAAGAATAGCGTTTTATGCTTGCTGGTATTAGCATAGAAGTAATTATCGAGGTTTGGATAGTCCCCAAGTGGGTACTCTTATGACAAAAACTCTCCGCGCCATTTTTGAAGCGATAGCTCATTTTCAAAAGGAGCAAGAATTAAAAGAGGTGCTCATGGACACCATTGGCGACCATTTTGGCGTGCAACACTGGGGTATTTCTTTCCTGGATGATGAGTTATTAACGGAAATCAAAACTCCCGATATTCCGGCTGTATGTTTGGAAGCTAATCCCGTCGGTCGTTATGTCATCGAACGTCACGCCCCCACCCATGAGCAATTAATCTTATCACCAGAAGATTGGAAAAATTTTTGCACCCGTCATGAACACATCATGACTGGTCCGATAGTTTGTGATGGTCGGTTAGTAGGAACACTGAATTTTGCCCGTGACCCCGGTAGCGTCCCTTTTAATGGGAATGATTTGGCTGATTTAAGTGCTTTATGTATTCATTTATCAGCCAAGCTCGCTACCCTACGAGCAAAACCCAAAAACTTATCATCTGCTGTTAATTCTCTACTCACAGTCAGAGAGTTAGAAATTGCCGAATTAGTCGCCCAAGGTTTAACTAATGGAGAAATTGCCGCTAAACTTTGGATTACACAAAATTCCGTTAAGCAAGCATTGAAAAGAATGTTTCGGAAGTTGCGGGTTTCTGCTCGTGCGGAAATGGTCGCAAAACTCCAAGATCGCCTAATTTCATAGAGAATACTTTAACTGGTGGGCAATGCCCACCGTGCTATTTTTCTATGCTTCCAGAACTTGAATTTCATCAAGTTGATTAATCACCACATCTGCACCTTGAACATTACCGGAATTACCAATCCAAGTAATACCAATGCAACCTGCGGCTTTAGCATCTCGCGCCATTTGCATATCACCAACAGAATCACCAACCATCAAAGTAGTTCTCGGTTCTACGGCTAAAGTCTGACAAGCTTGTAGGAATAAAATGGGATCTGGTTTACTCGGATCTTCATCAACTCCCATTTCTAGTTGTAGGTAATCCCTTAACTCATGAGTGATGACAAATTTCTGCACTTCCTTTGTTGTTGCGGCTGAGAGAATACCCAGTTTTAATCCTGCTGATGATAGGGATTTTAAAATTTCTAAGCTTCCCACATATAAAGGTGAGGGAGTTTTTCCAATGTATTCTTCCGCTTCTGCTAATGCTTGGCGGGCAATTGTTAAGGACTCAAACCATCCTCTTCCAGTTTCGGCAATATAAGCGGCGGCTACGGTTTCTGTTTCTCGACGACTGGCTACAGCCATTAAACCTGCTGGATCTAGGCGATCGCCATTAATACCAAAAGCCATTAACAATGGTTCACCAATACCGGGAATTTGCGCGTCTATAATTCTTGCCCCTCTTTGTCCGAGGGATCGCAAATAGGATTCTGAGTCTTCTAATGTCCCATTTTTATCAAATAAAATTGCCTGAATATCAGGAAAGGTCTTGTTTCCACATTTAATAGTAGGCATATGATTCATTTATCAGTTATCAGTTATCAGTGAGAAAAGGTGCTCTTGCAATAGACTAGAGTTTTTTAGTTTTTAATTTTTATCAGTCTTCAATTATCACAAAAAAAGAGGGAAAATCCCTCTTGATTAAATAGTTTTATGCTTTTAGGTTGCAAGCAATTACAACTTAAAATATATTATTCTTCAACAGCTGGGGGTATTTCTTCTTCAACTTCAGTTGCTGGGGGTATTTCTTCTTCAGCTATAGCTTCTACAGCTTCCAGAGCTTCTACAACTTCCACAGGTGCAGCAGTGATACCTTGCTGTTTAGCTAACATTTGTTCCCTATACTTAGTTGCCATTTCTTCGGCCTTATCATAGACCAAATCGCGGTTCTTAATCATATCACCAGGTTCTGGTTCCAACTGTTTGGTAGACAGAGAAATCCGTCCTCTTTCTGCATCCAAGTCAATGATCATCACTTTCACTTCATCATTGACATTGAACACGCTGTGAGGTGTGTCAATATGCTCGTGGGAAATTTCAGAAATGTGGAGTAGTCCGCTAACACCACCGATGTCTATGAATGCACCGTAGGGTTTGATACCACGAACTGTACCAATGACCACTTCGCCAACTTCCAAACGGTTCATCTTCCGCTCAACCAGTGCCCGACGATGGGAGAGAACTAAACGGTTACGTTCTTCGTCTACTTCTAAGAATTTTAAGGGCAATTCTTCCCCTACCAATTCCTCTTTTGGTTTGCGGGTACTAATGTGAGAGCCGGGGATAAAGCCGCGTAATCCCTCAATTCGTACCAATGCGCCCCCACGATTAGTGGCAAATACACCAGAACGGACCGTAGCATCTTCTGCTTGTAACTGTCGTACTCGTTCCCATGCCCTCATGTATTCAATACGACGAATAGAAAGGGTTAACTGACCATCTTCGTTTTCATCAGTGAGGATGAAAAATTCCCGTGTTTCGTTTGATTGTAAGACTTCTTCCGGGCTATCTACCCGGTTAATAGACATTTCCTGTATAGGTATGTATGCTGCTGTTTTAGCACCAATGTCAATCAGAGCGCCGCGCGGCTCTATACTAAACACTGTACCTGGTACAATATCACCAGGGCTGAAGTGATAATCGTACTTATCAAGTAGAGCAGCGAAATCTTCGTGAGTAAATCCAATTTCTGTAGCGGTTAAATTCTGATTGACCATGCTGATTTGTTCCTGGTTCTAGTCTCCGTCAAGTTTTTGTCACAGTTAACGATGTATATGCGGTGGCTTTTAAATAAGTCTACACTTACATCCTTGTTAAACCTAGCGCAGAAGAGCTAGGTTTACACATATTATCTTCCAGCCAGATAGGATATTATATCACATAACCAAAATTTTTTCACTTGTTGGCATTTTCAGCCTAATAAATTTTAGCTACAGAGACTCACAATATTATCCGTTGCCACCTATTTTGGGTAGCAACGGATAATATTGTGTTGTGAGTTTTTTTACAAGTCTGGTAATTCAGAATCTGACTTTAAAAATCCCTCAATGCTGAATACTGAGAAAAAATGCCAGTTTTTAGTTTTTAACTGTTTAATCCTTCTCTTTTCTCTCAAAGCGGGGGGGTTCGCGAAATGCGATCGCAAAGAAGAGAACACCTATTGCCAAGGTCAAAATTAAGATGTATGCAACGCTTTCCATATTAGGAGTTCCTGCCTATCCAGCCAGTAATCTTAGTTTACCAAGCCTGGGAAAAAGTATGAAGCAATAAAACTTCATACTTCATACTTTTTCCTAGTTTAAGCTTCCTTACGTGTACGAGTGGTCTTGTCACCAACTTTCTGGAAGAGACCCCACTCAACTTGCTCTTCTAGATCGGCTTCTACACCGGCAAATACGTCACGGTAGATTGTCCGAGAACCATGCCAGAGGTGTCCAAAGAAGAACAGTAGGGCAAATACCGCGTGACCAAAGGTAAACCAACCTCTGGGAGATGTACGGAATACACCATCAGAGTTTAAGGTTTCGCGGTCAAATTCAAATATTTCTCCACCTTGAGCTTTACGAGCGTATTTCTTCACGTCAGCAGGATCTGTAAAGGTATTACCGTTGAGATTGCCACCGTAGAAGCTAACAGTCACCCCTGTTTGCTCAAAGCTATATTTAGATTCTGCCCGACGGAAAGGAATGTCAGCCCGGACAATTCCATCTTTATCGGTCAAAATTACTGGGAAGGTTTCAAAAAAGTTAGGCAGACGACGTACAGTTAACTCACGTCCTTCTGCATCTGTGAATACTGCGTGGCCTTGCCAAGATTGGGCAATACCATCACCCTTAACCATTGGACCTGTACGGAATAGACCACCTTTGGCGGGGCTATTACCTACGTAATCGTAGAAGGCCAATTTTTCGGGGATTTGTGACCAAGCTTCAGTTAGACTTTTGCCTTGAGCAACACTGGTTTGCACACGGCGATCAATTTCTTGACGGAAGTAGCCTTGATCCCACTGGTAACGGGTAGGTCCGAACAATTCGATGGGGGTAGCAGCGTTACCGTACCACATAGTACCAGCTACTACGAAAGCAGCGAAGAACACCGCAGCAATACTGCTGGAAAGTACGGTTTCAATGTTACCCATCCGTAGTGCTTTGTAGAGCCTTTCGGGGGGTCTGACTGTGAGGTGGAATAAACCAGCGATAATACCAACTACACCAGCTGCAATGTGGTGAGCGACAATGCCACCAGGGTTATAGGGGTTAAACCCGGCTGGTCCCCATTCTGGTGCTACTGGTTGGATGCTGCCAGTGACACCAAAGGCATCGGATACCCACATCCCAGGACCAAATAGTCCGGTGAGGTGGAAAGCACCGAAGCTGAAGCAAAGTAAACCAGATAAGAATAAGTGGATGCCAAACATTTTCGGCAAGTCTAAGGCAGGTTCGCCGGTACGAGGATCTCTGAAGAGTTCCAAATCCCAGTAAACCCAGTGCCAAACGGCTGCTAGGAATAACAAACCGGAAAGAACAATGTGAGCAGCAGCAACGCCTTCAAATGACCAGAAGCCAGGATCTACTGCTGTGCCACCAGTAACACTCCAACCGCCCCAGGATTTGGTTACGCCCAAACGTGACATGAAAGGAAGAACAAACATCCCTTGTCGCCACATGGGGTTCAGAACTGGATCACTGGGGTCGTATACAGCTAGTTCGTATAATGCCATTGAACCAGCCCAGCCAGCGACTAGGGCTGTGTGCATCAGGTGTACAGAAATCAGTCGACCTGGATCGTTCAGAACAACTGTATGTACTCGGTACCAAGGTAGTCCCATCGACTACGATCCTCCTTGAAGAGTTAGTTTACAAAGCAATTTTCTTACTGAAGTTCTCAGGAAACGGAAGCCGTCGCTTGGAGAAATCTCTGAGTCTTTTGTTATTGCCAGTCTTGAGTTTTACCACAGATGAGCCTGTGGTTTAGCAATACTGATCCGCTGAAACAGCTTTATTCCCTTGAGTCAATAACTTTTGGGAAGTTGCTGTTGGAGTGGCTATGGAATTGCCAAGCAAAAATGAGAATATTTTAAAAAGTGTAACTATTGATGGAACGCTTTGCAAGCTTATAATATAAATAGATGTGATTAACTGGCTTGTAGCTCAAACATCGCTACCAATCCCCAAAATGCTGCTGATTATCATCTGAATGGCTCTGTGGTGATTAAATCCTTTTAACTCCACAATGTCTGGCATAAAACTAAATTGGTGTTTTAACTGGCGATAGCTTGTTGAATAATTACAGGTTTGATTTTAGACTAAGTTGACACATAGAAATTCTGGCTATGAGGATAGGATAGGAACAAGCGGAAAATCCTGATATTCTTAACATAGTTATCTTAACTTAAAGAGTAGAATAGTATTTGTTTTGAGGTGAATAAATATGATTTCACAAGAATTTAGATAAGGTTCAAAGAGGAATCATAGCTATTCACAGACAACTATTTAATGAAATTCCTTCACCAATGAAGTTACAGAAATTGTGTTAATACGCACAGGGATATGCATTAGCTGAAGCAAAAGAGTTATTCCCTGAAGATTTCCAGGCATGGCAGCATGGACCAGTGATATATTATATGTACTATAAATAGTATGATCTGTACTATCAATAGTATCAATATATAGTATCAATATAAGGAGTATAAGTGCCATCCAATTGATGAGGAGGTATCGGAGGCAGATGGCATTGATGATGAATATTTAAAAGACATCGTCAGTGCTTATGGACGCCACAACGGAGCAGCACTTAGCACAATGACGCACAGAGAACGACCTTGGCTAGAGGCAAGGGGTGATTTAGATGAGTCAGAAGGTAGCAATGCTTTAATCACTAAACAATCTCTACGTAAGTACTTCGCTTCTAAGTTGAAAGCCTATGGCTAAAAACAAATTTAGTGCTATTGCGGAACAAGATGCAAGGTCTGTAGTATAACAGCGTCTCCGTATTTCCTTTAAATACCTTGATTGGGACTCAAACGAGTTCTTGTTTCATGGAATGGAAATCAAATACTATCAGAAATTGTTTAATTGCATATCCACGATAGAATCCAGTATAGAAAGGGAAATAACTGAGCAAACGCATCCTAGTTTATCACCTAAGTCGATCTTCAATTCCCAAACTTCTATTCCAAACTTCTATTAGGGACTAGTTTTCTGATGAAGTAATGAAGTAATAACGATAAGCTCTTCGTTCAAATAAGGGACGAAGAATTATCGGTAGATCAGGCTAGGGAAATAGCCTCAAGGGCTTTTGAAATAAGAGTAGAAAAAAATTATGGGCGAATTCATGGTTTCATCTGGAATAACACGTTCAATATTGTCTGGTTTGATCCGGCTCATAATTTGTGCCCTATCAATGGTGGAATCACAAAACATAAAGATCTAGCAACAGTGAAGTGTTTCTCGCCAGATGAATTTTTGCGGCTTCAAGAAATAATAAAGGAACCACAGAAAGAGAATACAGAATTGTATGAGGCGCTTTTTAACAATTTAGATTCTCATCAAATCTAAACATAATGATAATTCGAGCAGGTCGGCGTTAAAAATTGTCGTTATGACAAGGTAGGAGGGAAGAGGTTTTTGGGCAATTTGTAAGTCTAGTTACATACTTCTCTCCGAGAAGCCGCTGCACGTCTACGGTTTTTTGCGCCTTTCTGCTAAGAATAGTGGATTAAATAACCTGTAACTCTGGTTGACGAGTGTAATTCCATTGGGGCAAGAATTCATCAACAACAATCTTCAGATTTGATTTGA
>ERZ1034415.12-NODE-12-length-46095-cov-39.092745_pt1 | contig 46095 bp, 50 predicted proteins | sample MGYA00520582_ERZ1034415 | MGnify/ENA primary metagenome ERZ1034415 (study PRJEB33736, sample SAMEA104288483) | Azolla nilotica | place: Sudan | collected 1982 | study: EMG produced TPA metagenomics assembly of the PRJEB19522 data set (Is there foul play in the leaf...
AAGATCAAGCCCACGAACAATTTGTATTCCCTGAGGAGGTATTACCTCGTGGTAATGCTCTCTAATTAGATGGTGTATTAATCTTTTAGGATTCATCATTTTTTAAGTTACCCCCGGCTACTTGGCTGGGGTTTTTTAATTGTTAATATTGCCACGCAAATTTGATGTGTTATAGTAATTGAAGGTTACAAACCCAGAGTTTTTCACTCTGCCTTTTTGAAACTAAGACCGTTTAGGCAATAAGGAGGTGATGCCCATGATAGAAAGTAGTTACGCGTCGGTCATCAGGTTGCAGTTAGTCGGCTGTGCGCCGGGGCTGTTCTCTAAAAGTTAGCCTTATTTATCCTGAAGATACTAAGTTAGCTCATCTAGCTAGGCTGAAAGTCGGAGTTCCTTCCGGCAGTCTGGTTGCAACCTGATGACCCGCTAGACCGCCCTAAATTATATCAGACGAGCTGATTTAGGGCGGATAGTTTTTTATGGGTAAGTTTTCTTTTTTTGCCATAAGTTTTCTTTTTTTGCCAAATGTGTAAGTTTTTAGTTACAACTCTTCTTACTAGCTCACAAATACACCCAAAATGGGTGTCTATTTAAGTTCCCACCTCTCCTGCCTCTCCATCCTCCCCTTCATTTATCCGTGGCATCAATCCACAATCTTTATACGGATAGATTCAGCTAGATTCAGCTTTCACCGAACTCCAAACCTCTGAATCGCTTACGGGGAAGTCAAAAATCCCTAATTGGATCACTTTATGATCACTTTACATGTATTTTTACATGTATTATTTATATATAAATGCTAAATTGTAATCTTGATCATTTATTCAATCTATGATATAATATCAAACTATAGAATGGAATGTAGAGGCTGTTACATAAGTTAATTGCATAAAATTTTAACGATTTGTTAATCAGTTATTAGCTTTGTAAAAACTAGAATTGTAGTAGTGGCAGCTATGCCTCATCCACAGGTTAAAGCAAGATGTCGCATTTCTGATAAATAGGTACTACAAAAAAACAGTCATCTATATAGTAATACGGTGTGAGGAGTAAAAGAAAGATGTCTAATCTCTTGTGGAAATCCTTGGTAGTTAGCCCCGCAGTTTTGGGAGCAACGTTGTTAGTTTCGGGAGCAGCGATCGCTGCTCCAAATACCACCACTGAAGTTTCAACAGAAACACAAGTTGCAACAGAGGTTGTCCAACAACCTGAATTATTAGGTCAAGTACCCGCGAGTTCTGGGGTTTTAGCGCAAGTTCAACCCTACAGCAACGAAGGTCAAAATTTACAATCTCAAGTAACATCTGTTTCTCAGTTTTCCGATGTACAACCCACTGACTGGGCTTTTCAAGCGTTACAGTCCTTAGTTGAGCGTTATGGTTGTATTGCTGGTTATCCTAACGGTACATATCGCGGCAACCGGGCGTTAACCCGTTATGAATTTGCGGCTGGTTTGAATGCGTGTTTAGATAGGGTTAATGAATTGATCGCCACAACAACTGCTGATTTGGTGACAAAACAGGATTTAGCTACTTTACAGCGTTTACAAGAAGAATTTTCTGCTGAATTGGCAACTCTCCGTGGTCGTGTAGATGCATTGGAAGCGCGTACAGCAGAGTTAGAAGCTAACCAGTTCTCTACTACCACCAAGTTGCAAGGTGAAGCTATTTTTGCCGTCACTGATGCTTTTAATGGTGATATTGCGGGTAAAACCGTTTTTCAAGATCGCGTGCGTCTGAACCTGCAAAGCAGCTTCACAGGTAGAGATATGTTGAATACCCGTTTAACTGCGGGTAATGCCAAAGGCTTTATCAACGGTGGACAAAGCAGTGGAGAAAACAAACAAACCTTTGAAGTTGGTGGCAATACTGCTAACGGTATTAATATAGACAAACTGACCTATGAAGCTCCTGTAGGTCCAGCACAAGTCTACATAGCAGCTACAGGTGGTCAACACAGCCATTATGCGGCTGTTAACAACCCCTACTTCTTCGATAAAACCGATGGTGGCAACGGTGCTTTAACTACCTTTGCTTCTGAAAATCCCATCTATCGGATTGGTGGTGGATCTGGTATTGCTGTAAATGTACCCTTTGGTAAACCAGGTAGTATCCTCAAACCAAGTTCATTAACTCTGGGTTACTTGGCTTCTGAAGCTAATGATCCCACAGATGGCTTGTTCGATGGTAACTATGCTGCTTTAGGTCAGTTAAACTTTAATGTTGGTAATCGCATTGCTTTAGCTGCTACCTATGTACATGGTTACTTTGGCGCTGGTAGTACCTTGTTTGACTCAGGACTTGATGATGGTGCTATTGTTGGTACTGATCTAGCTAACAACTTACGCAGTACGAACGGCTCTTCTACCAACTCCTACGGTATTTCCGCAGCCTTCACACCTAGTGAAAAACTTTCCATCAGTGGTTTTGTTTCTTACCACGATGTCATAGGCTTCGGTGCTAATGATAATTATGAAGCTTGGAGCTATGGAGTTGGGGTAGCATTACCTGACTTTGGCAAGAGAGGTAACGTATTAGGGATTTTTGGTGGCGCGCAACCTTATTCCTTTAACAATGGTGGTGGTGCTAACTCTGGTGATATTCCCTACCAAGTTGAAGGCTTCTACAAGTATCGCGTTTCGGATAACATTTCCGTTACCCCTGGTGTGATTTGGTTGCCTTCTACTGGACAAAATAACAACAGCGAGGATACCTTTATCGGTACTCTGAGAACAACATTCACTTTCTAGACTGATAACGTTCACAGTCTGTTAACAATATTTAAACCTATTTAAACCCGCCATAAGGCGGATTTTTTATTTTGGTTAGAAAAAAATTACAAACCCCAGTGGAAAACCGGAGTATACTAGAGAGGGTATGAATTATAAGAGAATATGAATTATAAGAGAAAAGGCTAACAACCCTTGAGATTAAGTTAATGAAAGCCAGTTGAGGCGTTTACGCCTCAGCCACTGAATGGTACATTATTAGCATTTTTTAGTTGAGGAGGTGATGTTTTTGTACAGTTGCCAACAGAATCTGATTAACACAAACCAACAGCTAAAGGCAGTTTTAAAATTTATTTGTTCTGAATCGCATAAATTAACCAACTCTGGTATTTACTATGCCAGACATATATATTTTAAAATTCGCAAGATTGTTAACAAATTTGACTTGATTAACGAATACAAAAGCAATAAACACTACCAAGTTTTGTATTCCCAGGTTGCACAACAAAGCCTGATTTCTGTAGCTGAATCTTTTAAATTATTTAAGGCATTAGATAAAAAGTACAAAAGAGGAGAGTTGACCAACAAACCCAAGCTCCCTAAGTACAGAAAAAGCGGCTTCGCTTTAGTAAAATATCCAAAGCAAGCACTAAAACTAGTAGGCGATAAAATCAGAGTTCCCTTGGGTACAACTGTCAAAAGATGGTTTGGTATGGAAGATTTTTGGCTAAAAATGCCTTCTAACCTAAACTGTTGGCACATTATTCATTGTTGATGGTAAACATTTAAAATCTGTCAATCAGTGGTGCAATAAGCTAGTTTCAAATATCAAGGAAAACAAACCTCAAGGATTTTGTAGCAATAGACTAGCAGCTATTACTGAGAAGCGTAATTACTAAATGCGTGATGCCGTAAATAAGGTAGCGAGATTAGTCATTAATGACTGCTTACAACAAGGGATTGGCACAATTGTTTTTGGCTGGAACAAAGGACAAAGACGAGAGGTTGATTTGGGTGAGAGAACTAATCCAACCTTTGTTCAAATCCCTACGGCTAAACTTCAAAACCGGATCGCTCAAATGTGTGACCAATAAGGTATTAGGTTTGTAGAAACTGAAGAAAGTTATACGTCAAAAGCTTCCTTTGTGGATAATGATTTACTCCCTGAATACGGTCAAAAACCCGAGAAGTGGAAAGAATTAGGAAAGCGTGTTCAACGCGGCTTGTATGGTACAGCTAATAATTTCTACATCAATGCCGACTGCAATGGGGCAGCGAATATCTTGAGAAAAGTAAAGGCGACATTGGCATTAAATATCATTGGAGTTACTAGAGGTGCATTGACTACGCCTTTAAGAGTCAGTTTTTGGACTGCTTAAGAATCTCCGTGGCTGTCTTCCCGGAGAGTGTCAAGAATTAATCCTTTATTCTGAAATTGCAGCTTGTGGAACTATCCTGTAAATCTCAATACGCAATTCTGGCATTATTAGAGATGGCAACTCATTACGACAGTGGTGAACCGATGCAAATTCGACAAATAGCCGCCCAACAAGATATACCTGATCGCTATTTAGAGCAGCTATTAGCTACTTTGAGGCGTGGGGGTATAGTTAAGAGTCAGCGTGGTTCTAAAGGTGGTTATTTGTTAGCGCGAGAACCTTGGAAAATTAGCGTCTTTGAGATTTCGGAATGTTTAGAAGGGTTGGATATCAAACCAGGTGAAGATGATACCAATTCCAAAAGTGTAGACAGTTCGATTGTAGACGAAATTTGGCAAGAAGCTCGTCAAGCAGCAAATGCAGTCTTGCAAAAACATTCACTTCAGGATCTTTGTGAAAAGCGAGATTCTCGAAGGCAGTTAAATATCATGTATTACATTTAAAGGAATCAAAGGTATTATGCGGATTGCTCGGAATATTACAGAACTGGTTGGTCGTACTCCTCTAGTACAGTTGAACCGTATTCCCCAGGAGGAAGGTTGTGTAGCAGAAATTGTGGTGAAACTAGAAAGTATGAACCCATCTGCATCGGTAAAAGACCGAATTGGTGTGAGTATGATTAATGATGCTGAACAGGAAGGCTTAATCAGTCCTGGTAAAACTGTCCTGGTGGAGCCGACATCGGGTAATACGGGGATTGCTTTGGCAATGACAGCCGCAGCTAAAGGCTATCAATTAATTCTGACGATGCCGGAAACCATGAGTGCAGAACGTAGAGCTATGTTGCGGGCTTATGGGGCTGAATTGGAACTAACACCGGGAATTGAGGGGATGAGCGGGGCAATTCATAGAGCGCAGGAAATAGTGGAAACAACACCCTATACGTATATGTTACAACAGTTCCGTAATCCAGCAAATGCCAAAATTCATCGGGAAACTACAGCAGAGGAAATTTGGGAAGATAGTGATGGACAGGTGGATATGATGGTGGCGGGTGTGGGTACGGGTGGTACAATTACTGGCGTGGCAGAGGTGATTAAAGCCAAAAAGCCTAGTTTTAGAGCGATCGCAGTAGAACCTGCTAATAGTCCTGTATTATCTGGAGGAAAACCAGGACCCCACAGAATTCAGGGAATTGGGGCGGGTTTTATTCCCCAGGTGTTGAAGGTAGAAATGATTGATGAGGTGATTACTGTTAGTGATGAAGAAGCGATCGCTTACAGTCGCAGATTAGCCAGAGAAGAAGGGCTATTATCTGGTATTTCCAGCGGTGCGGCTTTGTGTGCTGCTATTCGTGTTGGTCAACGTCCAGAAAATCAGGGACGCTTAATTCTCATGATTCAACCCAGTTTTGGTGAAAGATATTTAAGCACACCATTGTTTCACGACTTGGACGCAAAGTTAGTAACTGGAATCAGCTAGGTTCAGTAAAATTCAGAAATCAGTAAGGGTTTAGCAATGCTAAACCCTTACTGATTTCACAAGTGAATATTCAACAGTGAAATATAGTTGGAAATGTGGTTTCTGTCTTCTACTTATTAAGTGATAACTGATAACTGGTCATGCCTGATTCTAACCATTACGAAACTCTAAAAATTAGTAATCATGCCAGCCGAGCGGCGATTAAACAAGCCTATCGCCGCTCGGTAAAAATATTTCATCCTGACAGCAATCCAGAAACCACAGATGATCAAGAAATTATTCGCATTAATGCTGCTTATGAAGTTTTGAGTGTCACTCAAAGTAGGCTCAATTATGATAAAGAACTACGTAATCATCAGCATTATCAGCAAAATGTTCATCATTATAACCATCAGAAAACAGCATCAGAGCAAAAACATTACCAAGTAAAACGGCAAACTTGAAAAGATGCTGATGAAAAAGTTGAAGAATGGTTGTGCTTGGTGTATAAACTAGTGAATCGCATTCTCTGTGTTCTTCTTAATTCCCTAGAAGAACAGATTGAGCAACTAGCCCCCGATCCTTTTGATGATCAATTAATAGACGAATTTCAAGAATATTTAAAAGTCTGTTGTGAAGATTTAAAACAGGCACAAAATACTTTTCGTTCTTTACCAAATCCCCCTAGTTTAGCAAAGGCTGCTGCTCATCTTTACTATAGCCTCAGTCAAGTTGGAGATGGATTAGAAGAATTGGCCTATTTCCCTTTAAATTATGATGACCGTTATTTACATACAGGTCAAGAAATGTTGCGCATTGCTATGCGGTTACACTGTGAGGCACAGGAATCGGTTAATCAGTAATTAGGGGTGTGGGGAGATGGGGAAGATTGGGAAGACGGGGAAGTAAAATCATATTCCCCTCATCCCCCTGACCTTCCTCACCTTTATTTTGTCTAAGTACCTAGTTGGAATTTACTTTGATTTAGCCTCCAAATTTTCCAAGCGGCTTTTTAGTTCTTGATTTTGTTGTTTGAGTTGGTTAAGTTCTTCACGTAACTGACGCAAAGTTTTTTCTGGTCCAATATTTTTCTGAACTTTGGTAATTTCTTCTTCAGCATAACGACGCACCCGTCCATCTGTCGTTTGACTGGCTAAAGATTGCAAAATTCCAATTGCTTTGGGGGTTTCCATTTGTCCCAATGCTGTTACTACTGCAACTTGGGTTAAAAAGAATGCTTCTTTGGCTATTTCTGCTAATCGGTCTAAAATTCGTTCTACATTAGTAGGAGTTTGACCAACAGAAATTTTTCCTAAAGCACGAATAGTAGACAGCCGTAGCGGTTGGGACACGCCGATTTTAGTATATTCCAATAGCAAATTTAAAGCGGTTTCTGAAGTTTTAAATTCAGCTAAACCAGAAATCGCCCCACTACGTATTACTTCATTCCAACCTGCTCTTTCTTCTAAAACTGATTTGAGCAGCTTGATGACTTTTTCTTCATGGGGTTCTTCTTCTAAATGAGCCGCTGCGATCGCACCAATAGTTCGACAAGCTGCTGCTTCTACATTGTAGCTGGGATCTCCATTCTGCACTACAGCTTTGACAGCCTTGTAACTAGGGTGAGTTTTGATTTGCGATAAGGAACTAACTACTGCTTTACGGACAAGGGGGCTAGGGTCTTGTAACCCAATTACTAAACCATCAAAGGCCTGATCTAATTGAATTTCTGGTAATTTCTGGGCTACTTCTACACGCACACCCCAAAAGGGATCATTTTTCAATGCTGTTGATAGAACTTTGGTAACTTCTAATCCACCTTTTTTCGCTAAAGCCTCGGCTGCATAAATACGAGAAATAGGATCAGGGTCAAATTCTAATTGGGCTTTCAACTCTGGTATGGGGTATTCCAAGGTTACAGTTTTCAGATAATTATTACCTACATCAAAGCTGATAAAATCTGGCTTCTCTCCTAATGGGAAATAGAAACTTTGTTCTTTTTCATTGACCCGCACTGTGAAAGTTGTCAGGTTTGATCTTTGTTGGCTGTAACCAAAGCCAACAGGGATTTTTAAATCAAATAAATCCTTATTATCACTGTTGACTTGGGTTTGGGTAACAGTTACCTTGGCCAATTTAGAATCCCCATCCCAAGAATAAGCAACTTTAAAATCAGGATGACCACCACGATACACATACTGGTCAAATAGGAAGGTGAGATTACGTCCTGTGGCTTTTTCAATTGCCCGCAATAAATCTACTGTTTCTACAGTTTGGTGAGCATGATCTTGAACAAATGTTTGAATAGCTGTCCAAAATAATTCATCGCCTAATTCTGTGCGAATCATGTTATAAACACAAGATCCTTTTTCATAAATGTGGCGGTCATAAAGCTCTATTGCTTCGCGGTAAACGTGAGTTACCATTGGCCGACGATAACGACTGCTATCTTCATTCAAATAACTGCGAGCTTCTAATAACTGATAATAAGCTGCATCATCTTTGCCATATTCGTGTTCAGTCCACATTACTTCCGAATAGGAAGCCATTCCTTCCTTAATCCAAGCATGAGACCAATGTTTAATGACGATTAAATCACCAAACCATTGATGTGCTAGTTCATGGACAACTAAGCTTTCGGTGTTGAAGTTATCTAATGATGCTCTTTCATCTAACAAACATCGATCTGTTAATAAGGTGGTGGAAGTGTTTTCCATCCCCCCAAAGATGAAGTCATCTACACAAACTTGGGCATATTTCGGGAATGGATAGGGATAACCATACTTTTCGCTCAGAAATTCAATCATGCGGGGAGTTTTGCCCATGCTGCGTTTAGCATCTGCTTCTCGTCCCTTGTCTACATAATACGTAACGGGCTTACCTTGGCACGCATCCCGAATTTCCGCAAAATCACCTACTGCTAGGGTCATTAAGTAGGTGGGATGAACCTGCTGCTGTGACCAATGGTAAATTTGCTGATTCCCATCTTCAAAGGTATCAACTAGTTCACCGTTAGAAATAGCAATCAGGGGTTTGGCAACACGGACACGGATTTCTGATGTGGATAGCTGTCCTGGGTAGTCAAAGCAGGGGAACCAGAAGCGGGAATCTTCGTCTTCTCCTTGTGTCCAGACTTGGGTAGGCTTGTGGGGGTAGTGTTTGTCTGGTTGAATGAAGTAAATGCCTCGTTGGGGTTTTTCTACAGAGTAAGCGATCGCAATTAACAAACGCTGACCAATTTGTGTAGGCTCAGAAAGAAGAATTGAAAGTTTTTCTCCGTCATATTCAAACTTCTGTTCTGCTTCGTCTACCTGTACAGATTGGATCTTCAAATTTACAGCATCCAAGGTCAATCTATCAATATTATTACGGATTGGCAATAACCGAATGCTACAATTACCATAGTAACTTTGCTTGGGGATATTCAAGGTGAGGTCAAGAAAAATATGCTCTACCTGTCCTGGTCTATCAGGATTGTAGTGAGGTTTAGCCCCTAGTAACTCAAAAGATTTATGTCCGTTATTCTCTGTATCAAAATAAAGATGCGACATTGATTATTACTGACCTTGTAATCCTGAAATTTTCACAAAAATAGCGATAGCTTCGCTCTCTTCGAGATGCTAAGCAAACGCCACCGGCTCCGCAGATGCATATCCCCAATCAGAATAAGTAGGTAGACACAAATAAACATAACTATGTAAGACAATGTAAATTACTTGAAACCCTTGGGATTGCTTGATTCCCCTTTGCTGCATTCGCCATAACATAGTTATAAATTTTTCCGCCCACCTACTTAGTTATTTGATCAGGATTTTTCAAGGATGGAATGATTTAACTCAATCTTCTCATTTTGCTCCCAAGTTTCCATGTCTTGATGTAATCTGATATTTTGCGCTTTTGCGTGATTAACACAAGAACTTCTTACATCACACTGTCTTCGCGTAGCATGCCGTTAGGCACAAATACTAGCAATTATTACTCTAGCTTAGAATAACTTGTGGCTGAGAATCCCACTCTTTTTTGGATCTCGACTTAAGATACCATTTGCGGATTTACTCTTTGTTCCAGTGAAGTCTTTTTTCTACACACTAAGAACTATTAGTGTGTAGAAATACTAATTTCATCAGCAAAAACCGCTGAATGAGGAAAAATGGGTGATAAAAATCCAAAAATTTAGCTATTGCAGTTCTAGCTCCCTGATAATAATTTGATCAAAACAAAAGAGGATAATAACAATGCCCGAAAGTAAATCTAAATTTTTAGTCCCTGTTATTAGCACTGCTATAGTCGTCGCAGGTGGGATAGCTGCTTATGTATATTTTAAAGCGCCCTCTGGAGATGTTTCCAGTCCTCTGGGAAGTGCTAAAGTAGTACCGGCTAATGCCTTGATGGCGACTTATATTAACACAGATTCCCAATCTTGGAGTAAGTTACAGCAGTTTGGAACTCCACAAGCACAACAACTAGTAGCCAAAGGTCTACAGGATATCAACAAACAGCTATTAAGTGATAGCAATATTGTTTATGAAACAGACATAAAACCTTGGATTGGTGGAGTCATGATTGCTGTGCTACCACCAAATTCTACTATACCTAATCCATCAAATCCACCAATTCCAGTACAGCCAGAGCCAAATATTTTGTTAGTAGTAGGTATAAAAGATAAACTCAATGCCTTGAAATTTGCTACTAAATTGAAGGAGCAAAAAAACTTACAAATTCAAGAATCAGAATACAAAGGTGAGAAAATTATTGCTAGTACAAGCAGGAGCAAATCCACCTATATAGTTATTTTGAATAACACTCGTATACTGTTGACACCAGAAAAACAAGCTGTAGAAAAAGCTATTGATACCTATAAAGGTAAGCTATCCTTTGCCAACAAAGAAGGAGCAAGTAGTATTTTAGCTAAAGGTGTAGATGTTCAAAACAGCCTTGCTCACATTTATGTGCCTGATTACGCCAATATCGCACAACAGTTAACAGCTTTCAATCCACAGTCCAGGCCATTACCCCCAGAAACATTGGCACAACTCAAGCAAGTAAAATCAATGGTAGCGGCTGTGGGTGTGGATGATGCTGGAGTGAGAATGAAAGTAGTAGTGAACTTAGATCCGCAACTGAACAAATTTCAATATCAAAATACTCCGGCTAAGATAGTGGCACAATTTCCCAGTGATACTTTTGCTTTAGTCACCGGACAGAACATAAATCGTAGCTGGCAAACCTTCCTGGAACTGTCAAAAGATTATCCTGAAATTAAGCAAGGTGTGGAACAAGCACGGGGACAACTCAAACAAGGGATCAATCTGGATTTAGATAAAGAAATTTTTGGTTGGATGGATCAAGAATTCGCCTTGGGTGCGGTGAAATATAGTCAAGGTTGGTTAGCCAATGTTGGTTTTGGGGGAGCGATGGTATTTGACACTAGTGATCGCAAAACAGCGGAAGCCACGTTCACTAAACTAGATGACCTAGCCAAAAAGCAATCACTCAACATCACCAAAAGAAGCATTGGTGGTAAAAATATCACCGAATGGCAAATTAGCCAACAAGGCACTTTCATAGCACATGGTTGGCTAGATCAGGATACCGTATTTCTCGCTATTGGTGGACCAGTTGGTGAAGCACTAGCAGACAAAAAAGGTCGAACGCTGGATAATACGAACACATTTAAAGCTGTAACGAGTTCCTTACAAAAACCCAACGGTGGTTATTTGTACTTAGATTTAGAAAACACCTCTTCTTTGATTACTCGTTTAGCCACACAAGGTCAACCTCTTCCCCCGGAAGCCAAGGCTGTCCTATCATCCATTCGTGGTTTGGGTGTGACAGTCAATAGCCCCGATAAATCTACCAGTCAAATGGAAATGTTGTTAGCTCTTAAACCCAGTAGTAGTAAATAAGGGTGTAGGGGTCTAAGGGTCTAGGGGAAATTAATTAAAACTCCTGCCAATGCCCTATCTCCTATCCCCTATCCTCTATAACCATTCCTCTAGTAGACTCAACTCCAACAAATATGTCATAAGTTAAGAAGGCTGTTAAACACAACTAAAATTTATGACTACTGCTCTCAGAACTACTCCTAACTTTGCTTCCCAGATGGTAAATGGTATTTTGGCCATCAAGCCTTTAGCGAACCTAGCCAAACACCAAGCCAGACAAATGATGATTAAACGCGCTGAGAAAATTGGCGTGTTTTGGACACAAGAAGCAGAAAAACTGCAAGCACGAGATTGGACAAATGATTTAACTCAAGTACAAAATCCTCAGCTAACCTACCCAGATTATTATGTTACCTCATTCCACGCTTATGAAACCGGTAATCTGAGTTGGCAGGCAGCTTTTGAAGTAGAGTCTGCTGCTCATGCCGTCCACGCTAAAATTTGGCAAGATGCTGAAGTTCAAGGTGATGCCAAACTGCGGCAAAGTTACCATAATATTGTCACCAGTTCTATTTCCAAACCACCAAAAGATATTTTGGATTTGGGGTGTAGTGTGGGCATGAGTACCTTTGCCCTACAAGAAATTTATCGCGATGCAAATATTACAGGTTTAGACTTATCTCCATATTTCTTAGCTGTTGCTAATTATCGTTGCCAACAACATCAAGCTAAAATTAATTGGGTTCATGCTGCGGCTGAATCTACAGGTATGCCAGATGCTTCCTTTGATTTAGTTTCTATTTTCTTGATGTGTCATGAATTACCCCAGTTAGCAACGCGAATGATTTTTGCTGAAGCCAGACGAGTTTTACGTCCAGGTGGTCATTTAGCAATTATGGACATGAATCCAAAATCAGAAGTTTACAAAAAAATGCCTAAATATATTTTTACTTTGCTCAAAAGTACAGAACCTTATCTAGATGAATATTTCACTTTAGATATTGAGCAAACCTTAGTTGAGGCAGGTTTTCAGACTCCTACCATTACTAGCAATAGTCCCCGTCATCGCACTATCATTACTCAGGTGAGTGGCTAATATATTTCTGCTGCTTTGGGCGGTTATTCCACCTCTGTTCTTGCTGCTGTTTTATTACCGCCGGACTCCTGCTGCCCCTTCTTTCTTAGACCTCTTGCAGAATTAATTTTATGTTAAAATGAGGGGTTGTGTTTGTCTTAGCTAAAAGTTAGAGTTACACAGTTATGTTTGAATTAGCGATCGCAAAGAACACCCACAATACATAAAATCTAATACCCTCTATCATACCACAGAAACAATTTTGCAAGAGGTCTATTCAATGTATTTGTTTTCTTCATTATTGGCGCTATATCGGGTTTTGCTGCTCTCCAACTAGAGTAGGATTTACTCTTGCAAGAAATACGGCGTTTTTTTCTTGGTGCGGTTTTACGGCAAATATTAGTAATAGCTCCTATTGAAGAAGGTTGTAAGTTTGTAGGGGTAATTATTCCTCTATTTTTCCTACAACGCAGGTATAAATTTCGCGCGACTACAGTTTTTCTATTTACCATAGCAGTGGCTTTGGGGTTTACGGCCGAAGAAAATTGGATTTATTTATTTCACGATCAAGCATTACCTTTAGAACGGATTACTGGTACACCAGTTCATGCTATGTTGTCTGCACCTTGGGGGCATGCCCTGGGAAGATATTTTGGTTCTACAAGACGGTTGAATAGAGACAGAATTTTGATTTTTACGACTTGGCTAAATTCTATCTTTTTTCATGCTCTGGTGAATACTTTATCTGCTGCTTGGGGTTTTCCAAGTCTAATACATTTTCTCGGTTATGCTTTATTTCCGTTGTTATTGTGGATGTTTTGGCGGTGGGAAGAATTACTAAGAGAAGTACAGGGTAAACGTCCTCTGATGTTAATTCCTGGTAACAAGCCTCTAGTTCGTTATTGGGAAAGGGGTTTAGTATTGCTGAGTCTATTTCTTGGTGGGAATGCTATTTTAGAGTTATTGATCTTAGTGAGGTTGGAGTATTGGTTTAAACCGGATATTTTTAGGTTTATATTAAAAAAATATTACTAATTATCTGTTTGGGAGTTTTAGCTTGGTTAATTTATTTCGATTTACGCAATTTAGCCCGTCGTCAGTCTTTTTTAAAGTTAGGAAAATACTAGGAGATTTTTTTAGTTCACAACTATAGACCCCCGACTCCTTTGAGAAGTCGAGGATATAGGTATTTTAAACTGTCGCTAAAACAGGCTGATTCTGTACTGTGGTGACAGATGTTGATTCTATGTCAGACGCGTAGACTTCGCAGGAGTTGTTGGGACTTTCAACTAGTTTAACTTTGTAAAGTTCTGCTCCTAGTTCTTGAATAGGTGATCGCAACATATTACTAATATAAAGAGCAATATTTTCTGCTGTTGGTACAACTTCCCCAAAATAGGGAACATCTCTATTTAAGAAACCGTGATCAAGGGGTTCAGTGAAATTAGCAATTACCTGATTTAAAGCACCTAAATCAACGACCATACCTGTACAGGAGTCGATTTCACCCTTCACTGTCACTTCTAATTGATAGTTATGTCCATGTCCATTCACACGAGCGCATTTACCGTAAATCTCTGTATTTTTTTCTAAACTCAAATCAGGATGAGCTAATCTGTGTGCAGAACTGAATTCACTCTTCACGGTGAGGAACGTTTCTGTTCCATTACCCTGATAATCTACCCAGAGTTGAGGACTTTCAAACAGCTTAACTTGAGACAGTGTTGCCCCTAATTTCTGAATGGGTGATTTGAGTAGTTTGCTAATGTAAAGTACAAGATTTTCGGTAGTCGGGACAATTGCGGCAAAATGAGGAATATCATTATTTACACAGAAGTGATCAAAGGTTTTGACTACATCATTTTCAACAACTCTATTTAGGGCATCTAAATCAATGATCATCCCTGTTCGTGAGTCCATTTCTCCTTCTACAGTGACTTCTAAATGGTAGTTGTGTCCATGTGTACGGGTACATTTACTATACTTTTCAGAACTGAGGTTAGGAGCCAAACGATGGGCGGCGCTAAAGTGGGTGCTGATGCTGAGAGAAGCTTGCATTCCTTCTCCCATATAATTTGCCCAAAGGCCAGGATGTTCAACCAATTGGACGCGAACTAGAGGCAAATGAGGGGCTAAACGCTGCCAGATCACTCGTGCAATATTTTCATTACTGGACAAAGTTTGTTGAAATTCTGGCCACATATTATTAAGGTAAGAAAAATCTAATTGATCGGTTATTTCCCGCTTAATTACTTGTTTGACATCAGATAAATTTAGCACCATACCATATTCATCTAATTCCCCAGCCAGAGAGATGAATAGGGTATAATTGTGGCCTTGTCCGGGAAATTTTGAGGAACGACCAAATTTTTCCAAATTCTCGGTTTCGCTTAGTTCTGGTAGCGAATAATGATGACTAGCTAAAAACTGAGCGCGACGATTGACTACACACTGCATGGTTACACTGGAAATGGATTTTAATATTTCTTAATCTTTCAATATTTACAGCATAAACTAATTTGCTGTCATTTGTTAGTGGTCAGTCGTCAGTTGTTAACAATACCAATTCCCTATGATCAGCATTTCACTAATCCAATGCCAGTGGTCAGTTATTTAAAATACCAATCCCCAATCCTCTATGCTTGATTTGAGAAAATTAGTAGGGCAAATGCAGGGTTTAAGTCAACATTTGACTTTAGAAGCTGCTACGAGTCGTCAGCGTTTGGAGTTGGCACAGGAAAATTTAAAACAAGCGTTTGAGTGTCAACAAGAGTTAATTGAACGTCAAGAAAAATGGCGCGATCGCATTCTCTTTGCTAATGCTACACCGATTGAACCTCTACAAACTTATATTGATATTCCCATCCCTCCCAAAGTTCACACTGTCATTTCTACCGATGGTTCGCAAATTGCTCCTAATCATCATGAAATTGCGTATTGTTACCTATTAAATATCGGTAGGGTTATTTTACATTATGGTCAAAATCGCCACCCTCTTCTAGATAGTTTACCGGAAGTTTTTTATCGTCCTGAAGATTTGTATGTGTCCCGTCAATGGGGCATTAGAACTGAAGAATGGATGGGTTATCGTCGTACTGCTTCGGAAATCACAGTGTTGGCAGAATTAGCTTGCAGTGCCAACACTGAAGCACCAGCTTTAGCGATGATAGATGGTTCGTTAATATACTGGTTTCTAGATAAATTACCGATGGATGCACGCGATCACATTTTACCCCCTATTCTCGAAGCTTGGCAACAAATGCGAAAAGCTCAAATTCCCATCATGGGTTATCTTAGCGCCTCCCGCAACATCGAAGCCATGAACTTTTTACGGTTTTTAGCCTGTCCCCATCCAGTCCCAGACTGTATCAGTTATTGCCCTAATCAACTAGAATATGTGCCCTGTAAAATATTTGAATCTTTGCGAGATACATCCTTATGGGCAACCCAACTCCAACCCGGACAACGCAGTCCCTTATGGCGCAGTAATGCCCAAATTTTAGAATTATACAGCGACCAAATCATTTATTTTTGTTACGTTCATGTTGGTACGGAAATTGCCCGGATTGAAGTTCCGGCTTGGGTAGCTGAAAATTCAGCCATGTTTAACGAAGCACTAGGCTTAATGCTGGCACAAGTGCAGAAAGGATACGGCTATCCTGTGGCAATTGCGGAGGCACATAACCAGGCAGTCGTTAGAGGTGGCGATAGAAGCCATTTCTTTGCCCTTTTAGAAAGAGAAATGATCAAAGCTGGTATAAAAAACGTAGGAACTTCCTATAAAGAAGCCAGGAAAAGGGGAAGTATTCCTTAATTATACAATTTTGGATTTTAGATTTGGGATTGTAAAAGACTTACTGCTAATTGCTTTTAGCTTTCCATTAGGTATTAGGATAATTAAAGCTGAGTACCAAAGGTAGCTTCCCTAAGTTTGGTATGATCATAAATCTACTTAGATAAATCAATATGCCGAAATTTCTCACATCAATGATCACAATAGTAGTTTTGGGTGGATTATTATTAATATCTCAACAGGTTTTTGCACAAACTTGGATACCTGTCCGTGCTGGAATTCCCTTTGGTATTAGTGGGATAGCTTTGATGAACCAGCAAAGCGATAAACTAGATTTTTCAACTGTCCATGATAACAAACAACCAAATCAAGGCCGTTTAGCAATTATTAGTCTTCAAGGTGAAAATCAACCTGAATATTTACTCTTAAATTGGCCAAATAAAAAACTACCTACAGATTTAGAGGCATTAAAGTCCATTACAGATACCAAAAATTATGACTTCATTGCTGTCAATAGTCATGGTAAAGCTTCTAATTTTCAATTAGACTCTAACAAGGAAAGTCTTTCTATTCTCAAAGAATTTGATTTACCAGCAATTACCAAAGATAGCAATTTTGAATCTTCCTGTTTACAAAAAATTGATAATCAATTAATTAGAATTTAGGGACATCGTGGAGAAAGAGAAGAACCAGCAAAAATTGATTGGGGAAAGTTAATTTTAACTAAATATCAAATCACTAACATATATTCAGCTACTTTTAAAGTACCATATCCTGGTGGTAACGTTCGCCATATTTCTGATCCGAGAATAGATAATGCTGGAATTGTTTATATTACCTCAGCAAATGATCCAGGAAATGACGGACCATTTCAGTCTCCTATTTATGTTCCAGGTTATTTAGGATTTTATAGTAAAAAAATAGAATGGCGACCAAATCAGCAACTTTTCTCTACTTATCGGGTAAATATCATAAAATTGAAGGTTTAGAAATTAAACCTGGTGCAGCACGAGGAATAATAGTAGGGACAGATGATGAAAATATGGGTGCTTCTGTTTATATGATAGGTGAATAAATATAGGGTGTGTTAGGACGAAAGTCCGTAATGTACCGTAACCTAAGAATAATGGTGGGTTAAGCTATTGCTAACCCACCCTACTGACTGCTTACTACACATTAAATCTGAATAATATCACATCTCCTTCCTGCACAACATACTCCTTACCTTCACTTCTTACCAAACCTTTTTCCTTAGCACCATTCATCGAACCATGAGTTACCAAATCATTATAAGCAATGGTTTCTGCACGAATAAAACCCCGTTCAAAATCAGAGTGAATGACACCTGCTGCTTGAGGTGCAGACATTCCTGCATTAATTGTCCAAGCGCGGGTTTCTTGAGGACCACAAGTGAAATATGTCCGCAAACCTAAAAGCGCGTAAGTTGCACGAATTAAAGATTTTAAACCACCTTCTTTGACACCCAAAGATTCGAGAAAATCAGCTTTATCTTCTTCTGGTAATTCAACTAATTCTGCTTCTACTTGTGCAGAAACAATCACAACTTGGGCATTTTCACCAGATGCAACTTGTCGCACTTCTTCAACAAAATCATTACCTGTTTCTAAATCATCTTCGGAAACATTAGCAGCATAGATGATTGGTTTATTTGTGAGTACTCCTAAGCCTTTAATAATTGCGGCTTCTTCTTCATTTAAACTCACTTGACGGACAGATTTACCTTCATTTAAAGCAGCAGCTAATTTTTCCAGCACAGTGATTTCAAATTGTGCATCTTTGCTGGTGCGTGCTTGTTTGCGAGTTCTGTCAATGCGTTTTTCAATTTGCGCTAAATCTGATAAACCAAGTTCTAAATTAATGATTTCAATATCTCGCGCTGGGTCTACAGAACCGGCAACGTGAATAATATCATCATTTTCAAAACAACGCACAACATGAACTATTGCATCAACTTCCCGAATGTGGGATAAAAATTGATTACCTAGTCCTTCTCCTTGACTTGCACCTTTCACCAAACCGGCGATATCTACAAACTCAACACGAGCAGGTCTAATTTGTTTAGAAGTAGCAATTTTTGCAAGAACGTTTAATCGGTCATCTGGTACTGAGACAATGCCAACATTGGGTTCAATGGTGCAGAATGGGAAATTAGCTGCTTCGGCTTTAGCATTAGCAACGACAGCGTTAAATAAGGTTGATTTTCCGACGTTGGGAAGTCCGACTATTCCGGCTCTTAGCATTATAGATTTTTAGATGTTGATTGCAATTATAAGGATAATTCAAACAGGTTTAGGAATGGTTTGGGGAATTGGACCTGTTACTGTTTGCGGAATTGGACTGGGAACTGTTTCTGTTACTGGTTCTGGAAATGGTGGAGGAATGGTTGGTTCTGGTGGAGGTTCGGGAATGGGTAGGGGGTTAGGTTGAGGAGTTGGTATTTGCGGTTCAGGTATGGAGATGGAGATAGCGGTGGGATAAAGCATGGTAAGTTTTGCATGATCCGACTTTCCCAAGCTAGATGATAACTTAAACGGCTCACATCTTCCCAAATGCTTATACCTAAATCCTAGCGATCACGATTTTCCCACAATTCTAATAAACCAACTGTACCGACAAAAAATGTATATGTTCCATATTTGAGGGGGTGCTGATCTTGAGAAGGTGCATAAAAAGCGACAATTATTCCTTCGACAAAATGCGCTGAGAGTGCAATATGAGCAATTATCAAAGCGGGAGTGAATATACTTGGTAGTTGGCTGTTAGTTGTTACTGTTTGGATATTCCATATTTCTAAGCCAATTGCACTGGTGATCAGGGGTATGGATATAAGTTTGATGATGGTGAATAATTTCTTTTTTATATCTTTTAAGTTCATGTTGTTGATCATTATGTTGAATAACGAATGATTTTAGGACTTTTTTCTTCACCGTGAAAATGACAGTGAACAGCATCAGGAATCATGACTGGCAGTGTTTCCATATCATCAGCTTGAGTAAAAATTGGTTGGCCTAATGCTGAAGCTATATAGCCACCATCTGGATCATCTTCAACGAGAAATACAATTTCAATCATCGGGATATTTCTAAGGTTGAAATTATTGTATAGCAGTAATAGCGATAGCACTAGGAGCTAACTTAATTAAATCTGGCTGTAAATACAGTTGAATAGCTTCTTTAATATTTTCCAAAGCTTCTTCTTGAGTGTCACCAGTTAAAGTACAACCTGGTAATTCTGGACACTATATAGCCCAATCACCTGTTTCTGGATCTGAAATTCTTGTTTAGTGAATAAGCTATATAGTCATAAAAGCAACTCTTCCACTGTATCATCTGAATTAGCAAAAATAGCTTGAATAGGTTGAAAAATTGACAGTCTACTAAGTAGACAGTAGTAACTAAAGTGACACTATAGTATATCTCTAAGTCAAAAGCTTATCAAATATAATATCTCTAAGTCAAAAGCTTATCAAATATAAACGCTTTCTTTCCGCAAAAATGCTCAATCAAAACCAAACCCCCCTCATAGATGCCTTAAAAGTCTCTATCTCTCGTGCCCACGCACCATTCTACACCCCAGGACATAAACGCGGTGCGGGAATTTCGCCTATTTTAACCGATTTACTAGGTAAAGAAGTTTTCCGTGCTGATTTAACAGAACTCGCAGAATTAGATCATCTCTTCACACCTGAAAGCGCAATTTTAGCAGCACAAGAATTAGCAGCAGTGGCTTTTGGTGCGGAAAAAACGTGGTTTTTAGTTAATGGTTCTACTTGTGGAATTGAAGCTGCAATTCTCGCCACTTGCGGTATGAACGATAAAATTATCCTGCCGCGAAATGTGCATTTTTCGGTAATTTCTGGATTAATTCTTTCTGGTGCAATTCCTACTTTTATAAATCCTGAATATGATCAAGATTTAGATTTTGCTCACAGCATTACACCGGAAGCTGTAAAAACAGCATTAGCAAAATATCCTGATGCAAAAGCAGTTCTGACTGTTTATCCCACTTATTACGGTGTTTGTGGAGATTTGAGTGCGATCGCACAAATTACCCATCAAAATCACATTCCCCTCATTGTTGATGAAGCACATGGCGCACATTTCGCTTTTCATCCTCATTTACCCATATCAGCTTTAACCGCAGGTGCAGATTTAACTATACAATCTATTCACAAAACCTTGGGTGCAATGACACAGGCATCAATGTTGCACATCCAAGGCAATAGAATTGATATTGATAGATTAAATAAATCCTTACAATTAGTTCAATCTACAAGTCCCAGCTTTATTCTTTTAGCTTCCCTTGATGCCGCACGTCAACAAATGGCTATCAATGGGGAATTGTTGATGTCTCAAACTTTGCAATTAGCTGAAGCAGCAAGAAGTAAAATTAGCCAAATTCCTGGTTTATCAGTTTTAGATATCCCCCCAACCCCCCTAAGAAAGGGGGGCTTTGTGGATTTAGATCAAACACGTTTAACTATTAATATTTCTGAATTAGGTTTAACAGGGTTTGAAGCTGAAGAAATTCTCAATCAAATGGGTGTTACCTCAGAATTTTCATGCCTACAAAATATGACGTTTATTATTAGTTTGGGTAATATTTGGACAGATATAGATGCATTAGTACAAGGATTAGAAAATTTGACTCGGATACCACAATTGACAAGTAAGTACAAATTATGTAGATATTCAAATGATGCTATTATTAGCCATAATATATGCATTTCTCCCCGTGAGGCTTTTTTTGCTAACAGTGAAATATTGCCTTTGGAGAAAACGGAAGAAAGAATTTGTGCAGAAATTGTTTGCCCATATCCTCCAGGAATTCCTGTATTAATGCCGGGAGAAATCATTACAAAATCGGCTTTAGAATATCTGCTACAAATTCAGTCTTTGGGAGGATTTATTACTGGTTGTATGGATACAAGCCTCCGTAGCATAAAGGTCATCAAAACCTAGGTTCTAATTGATCTAGATAATGTAAGTTGCTAATTAGCAGTATAGCTTACTCGACGTTCCGCTATCAAGAGGTAATGGTTCGCTCACCAAAAGGCAACAGACAAGTATTAAGTTTTTCCCTTACATCCTGAGACTTTTTTAACTAGCAACTTGAGTTAGATATGGAAATCACACATTCTTGGAAAGCAAAATTTATGAAGATAAAATTTTTAATCTCAGTGGTGCTAATTTCACTTATAACAGATGTAAGTTTAACAACTTTGGCTCAAACTCCAGTTCAAGCTCCTATTCATCGAAATGAACTTGCTGCTAATCCTAAAGAGAGCGAAAAAATTAATAATATCGAAAAATTATTAGAAATTACAGGCGCAAGAAATATGACTCAACAGATATTAACTCAAATGTTGAATTCAATCAAATCTGAAGAGCCTCAAGTACCAACTAAGTTCTGGGATACTTTTGCTGCTGAACTCAACCCAGATGAGATGATCAATGAATATATTCCTCTATATGATAAATATTTTACCAATGAAGAAATCAAAGAAATTATTGGTTTTTATGAAACACCAATAGGACAAAAAACTTCGGCTGTAACTCCTCAAATTACTTAAGATTCTACAGCAATTGGGAACAGATATGGCGGATCTGCTGCCCAAAGAGCCTTAGAAAAATTAAAATCTGAAGGATATATTCACAATCTTTAAATCATAAACAAAAATAATCAAATAAAAGGGTGGAAATTCCAGTGGTATATAAATTTGTACCTCATTTACCTGCAATATGCTATAAGTTATCAGATATAAGCCATCAGCTAATATAGGAGTCCTATTTGAGTTTTGATACCTTGCGTGGCGTAGCCATACGGAATTCAGTACAAGTGAATCCTCTAAAACCCTTTTGCCTATTGCCTTTTGCCTGCCTACATAAGTAAATATAGCTTACGCCACCCTGAGCTACCAGTAATCAAATCGGATTCCGATATTACAGTGTACTGATAACTGATAACTGTTTAAACTGCTTTTTTCACCAGGTCTTTGTAAACAGGGACATTGGGTTTAATGAGACTACGCACAGCTTCCTCTAAATTTTCTTGTTGCAGTAAAGAATCTCCCATTAAAACTGCATTCACACCAGCATCAGCCATGAGAGATAAATGATCAGATGTCTCAATTCCTGACTCACTAACAACCAAAATCCCTAAATTTTGTAGATGTGATCGCCTAGCTGCCATTAATTGCTGAGTTGTACTAAGATTGACACTAAAATCTTCTAAACTGCGGTTATTAATTGAGATAATGCGAACATCGTCTAACTTGAGTACACGATCTAATTCAGTCAAGTTATGGGCTTCCAAAATAGCATTCATTCCCAAGTAATGAATCACCCGCAAAAAATTATTGATTTCCTGATCTGTAAGAATAGCAGCGATTAATAATACCGCATCTGCACCTGCTGATCTTGCTAAATAAATTTGGCAAGGATCAAGAATAAAATCTTTGCATAACAGAGGTAACGTTATCCGATGCCGGATAGTACGCAAATGGTCAAAACCCCCCTGAAAAAACTTTTGGTCAGTAACAACAGATATACAAGTCGCTCCACCACGTTCATAAGACTTAGCCATCGCTAATGGATCAAAATCTAGACTAATTATATCTTGATGAGGTAGCGATCTTTTCACCTCTGTAATCAAGCCAGGTTTGTGAAGACTCTGCTGCAAAGCACTAAAGAAATCTCGTACAGTGGGAGCAGCAGTTAATTGACGTTGTAAAGACGCAAAAGACATTTCTTGCTGCATTTGTGCCACTTCCAGCTTTTTTTGCCATACAATCTCTCTGAGTATGGGTTGCAGCCGACTATTATAAATAGTACTAGGGTAAATCATGATGAGAAGGGATTAACGACTAAAAATTAATACTCATTGAAAAAAAAGAAATGCACAGATAGATACAGCAGATTGCAGATTAATGAGGTACAGAATATAAATTGAAACCTAGACAGCAAGAGAGTTTGACTCCAGACTCCAGACTCCTGCTATAGCACCCCTCCCAACAAAAGGATGACAAATAGGTAGAGTGGGGTACACCAACCTTTTTTGAAGTGATATAGCAGGGAACAGAGAACTCTTCAGGAGTATCCCAACTTTGCAAAAACATCGCAAATTGTCATTCTGTATCCCTTCAGGTATGGCCAACGCCACGCGTGAACGTGCAGCGTGCCGGAGGGATTGCGTAACGGGATGAAGCGTATGCCTGTAAACTTACACATTTGGGATGCACCCGAAATCTTCACAGGACTGAAAGTCTTTTGGTGTTTGATAACGCAGCATAACGTTAGCCATGTTTTATGATTACTGTATGTTCTCACATACCTAGCAACTGCTATATCAGAAATGAATCCAATGTGACTTGATATCCAACATTTCTACCTCTTTTTTAGAAGTTTGATTTTGCTGAGAACCACCCAAAAGGCAATTATTTTTGAGTAATCTGATATAAGTACGGTAGGGTATATAGTCAATTGGGTTATGTCCAGAAAAACGCAAAAGCAAAACACAAGCCCAGGAATACTTACCAGCTATAATTGCTTTGACTATTTGTTCTATTTGTTCGGTGTTAATCTTTTTATTGACTTGTCTATTATCATCAGCAATATTTTGGCTCATAGTATGCACTCCTATGTGTAACTAAAAAACTAGTACCGCCGTGAATTCAAAATGCTTCTTTCAGAAGAGCTACGCTAACAAAATAGTGCTTCCAGCAGGCTGCGCCAACAAAATTCAAAATGTATAGGGCGTGAGCCTTTCAGATATTTGGAATGGTTGGTTTATTTACGCCGTACTGTACTAGTCAAACAACTTTGGATTTTAGATTAACTGTAAGCATTCAGCTAATGCCTAACGGCACGCTACGCGAACAGCCATCAGTAGTTAGCTTTTTCAGACTAACGCCAAAAATACGTATTTGATAATTAACCTATTTCTCAAACATTCTGACTCCTGACTCCTGACTTCTTACGATTAACTGTACCAACTCTCAGGATGTAGCTTGCTTTTGGAAAAGCAATACCGAAGCACCTCAATCCAAAACCTAAAACCTCAAATTGTTACGGTAAATAGCTAATAAGGATTTTCAGCAGCTTGCAAAATTCTCAAGACAGACTAAGTAATGGTAAACAAAACCGATGAAATTACCAGATGACACAAAGACAGATTTAAGAATCATCCAAGATAGATGTTTTTTTATTAAGAGTAGGGGCTGATTTAACCAGGCCATACAACATTTTTATTCACCTGATAGACATTTAACTAAATCCGCCCCCACAGATTAACCGTGTTGCAGAAGCAGCTTCTTTTTTAAGCCTACTCAAAGTTCAACTCTGGATACATGAACTATTTTTTGATCGACTTGTCTATTTTTTCGGTGTTGATTTTTTTTGATTATCCTTATCTCTGAGAGGCTGGATTTTTCACTATCTTCTCTTGAATGTCTTTTGCCCCCTAGCTCCCTTAAATCCCACTTAATTGGGGGGATATACTCTGAGATTTCACTCTGATGGCAAGAGAATTTTTTCATGTAGACAATACAGAAATTCAGAATTAATCTATGCTTCCTGGAAGTTACAATACTTCATGAATAACTGAGGAATACCATAGATAACAAACCCAAAGACTTTCAAATAATTTGTTTGTGTTTCTCAACACATACCTTGTTAAGAATTTATCTATCTCTAGTCAGATATGTAGTCATATTCTGGATATTGGTTAAGAAAAACATATTTCCTAAGAAGGATGACTGAGTATCTTTATATATAGTTGAATGCCTTGAATACTAAACTCAAACAGTTCAATAGAATCAGGAAAATTTATCCTCATTGTATAGGACAGTTTCGGTGTAAAAACTGATCTAAAGTTAACAAAGATAGGTTGATTATGTTTGGGAATATTTTCCTGAACCTATATCTGCGCCATCAGGCTAATAATCGGCAGATATTTACCTAAGTATTATCTGTGATTTTACAGAGTCAAAATTTTCATATCCATTTTTTAACCGAAAAATCACTTAAAACAAAAAAAATTGCATTCTTATATGCAAAAAATTGAAGTTATGATTTTTTTATTGCTAAAATCATAATTATTCAATTTTATTTTTAAATTAATTGTATAATCTTGATTCAAGAGGTAATTATCAACTAAATACTGGCTACAAGAAAAACTAATGATAAGGAGTACATAGGGATATGAATTCTGGCGATTCCGCGTTGGAACCATCAAATTTTAAATTGACTTACCAGCCAGGAGTAGAGTTGAAATTTGCTGATTTTCTCATCAATCAAGTTATAGATGCTGCATTTTGTTTAGGAGAAGATGCCCAATTTCTTTATGTCAATAAAGCCACCTGCTGCCTAACAGAATATTCCCGTGAAGAATTGCTTTGCATGAAAGTACATGAATTAGATGTAGATTTTTCATTACATAACTGGTTACAGCTATGGCAAAATCTGAAACACCTGGAACACGATTCTTTTAAGTCCCGCTATCGCACAAAGCGAGGAAGAGTATTTTTAGCAGAAGTAAATCTGAGGTATATAAAATACCAAGATATCGAGTTTGGTTGTGCGTTCATTCAGGACAAAGGTGATGGATTAATAGACTTGAGCGTTCAAGAATGGATTGATGACGGCAGAGAAATCAAAAAAAATTTACAACAAGAACTGATTGTTATTCAACCTCAACATATTGATACATTACTGCATCTGAGAGAATCTAGATTTCGCTTTTTGCTAGAATCTATTAATGCTAGTATTTTTTTGATTCAAGGTACACAGATTTGCTATGTAAATCCTGCTGCGGAGTTACTGACTGGGTACACGAAAACAGAATTATTAACAGGTTTTGATTTGAACCAAGTAATCAAGAGTAAAAAACCACACCCTTCTCCAGTAAATAACTCTGAATGTCAGGAGATAAAAATTCTGACTAAAGATGGTAAAGAACGATGGTTAGTTAGTGTGATGACTCGCTTAAATGGGGTGATAGATTTTCATGGTCAAGAAGTTGAAATCTTGACGGCTATTGATATTACCAATTACAAATATGTAGAATCTGAATTGTGTCAGACTTTAGAAAAAACAAAACTACTCAGCGAACTGAGAGCGCATCTTGTAGCTATAGTTTGTCATCAATTTCGTACACCACTAAATGTTATTTCTTTTTCCAATAGCTTGCTCAAACGATATATAGATAAATGGGAAGAGGAAAAGATTCTACCATTTATTAAACATATTCAAATAGGGGTAGAACAAATCAACCAGATATTAGATGATATTTTGTTATTAGCTAAGGCCGAATCAGTACAATTTAGTTTTCAACCAGAAGAAATTGATTTAGTTGAATTCTGTCAAGATTTAATCTCCAAAATGTTGATAATTAATAGTGAATATCATATTAATTTTGATAGTCGAGGGAACTGTGAAAAAGTATGGATTGATAAAAAATTGGTAGAACCGATTGTGAATAATTTACTAGAAAATGCTATTAAATATTCTCCCATTGGGAGTGTAGTAGATTTAAGAGTTGATTGTCATGAAGAGGAAGTAATCTTTCACGTTAAGGATCAGGGTATTGCTATTCCAGAAGAAGATCAGAAAAGACTTTTTGAGCCTTTTTATCGTGGTAGCAATATTGATAAAATTCCTGGTAATGGACTGGGTTTATCTATTGTTAAAACCCTGGTTAATTTACATGGAGGTCAAATGACAGTAGTAAGTAAAGTTGGTGTAGGTACTACATTTACTGTGGTACTTCCATCCGTTCCCTATTTGTATCCTGAAAGTTCTTAATCTTGAACACAGATTTTGTTAATCATTCCCTGATATAACTTTTATTGGTTACAAAATGATGCGCGAATCGTCAAAAAAAATTCTTGTAATTGAAGATGATGCTACTACTCGCCATCTCTTCATAGACGGTCTTGAGGCTGAAGGTTTTGTTACTATAGGATCAGAAAAAGGTTTAGTTGGTATCCAGAAAGCACAAGAGCATTTACCTGATTTGGTAATTTGTGATTTAATGATGCCAGATATAGATGGTTACAGTGTTTTAACTAAGTTGCGTCAAGATCCTCTCACTGCAATTATTCCTTTTATTTTTCTCACAGCTAGTAACACTAAGACATCTATGAGAAAAGCTATGGAGTTGGGAGCAGATGATTATTTGAGTAAACCTTGTACTGTTGATGAGTTGCTAAAGGCGATTAGTATCCGATTAGAAAAACAAGCTATCTTTCAAAGATGGTATGCGAGTAATTCTCAATCATTATCAGAACTAACTGCTAAATCAGAAAATTCAGAATCCATTTTTCCTAATCTTCCCCACCTTCAACAAGTTTTTGACTATATTGAGCGTCACTACCATCAAGGAATTACTTTGTCTGATGTGGCGGAAGCTGTTGGTTATTCTTCTCCTTATTTAACGACTCAAGTAGCGAAACAAACGGGAGAAAGTGTGAATGTTTGGATTGTCAAGCGCCGCATGGCAGCAGCGCGGACATTACTGAAAAGCACCAATCAGACAGTTGAAGAAATTGCTACAAAACTAGGCTATCAAAATGCTTGTCATTTCTCTCGTCAGTTTCGTCAACATCATGGTTTATCTCCCACTATTTGGAGAAAAGAACATCAATCATGTCATGTTGCTCAAACTACTAAGCTGCAATTAATTAAAAATCGCGCTCAATTAGTAAATCCTATTCCTTTAACTAGTTAAGAGGATCTTTTAAAACTAGAGGGTACGTATAATTTGTCATTTTGACCGGAACGTAGTGCTCGACTTTTCCTCAAATTATGAGATACTTCATTTCGCTCTCGCTACATACCCTGTGGAAAGCAAGCTACAGTATGACATTTTAGACTTTTGAAATATCCTCTAAGTTAACTATTTTTGGTTTTTGTTAACTGCTGGAACCATAATTGTATTCCCAAGGCTAACAAACCCAGAGCTACTAGACCAAATATTCCTGTTCCTAATCCTACTACACCTACAATTAGGGTCCGAACTGCTGAACTAATTTTCCATACTATTGGGTTTTGGGAATGGATGGGTTTGTTAGCAAAATTGGTGGCGATCGCTATCATGAGAGAATAGATTGCAAATGATAGTCCTCCCGAAATTATCGACCCCGTTATACAGCGTAATGGATTTGCTGTTACTTGCTTATAAGCATCCGTTGATGGTGTGATATTTGGTTCGTTCATAATTTGGTTCATTCATAATAGGGTGATGAGGGTGATGAGGAGGATGAGGGTGATGAGATTTGAGATTTGAGATTTGAGATTTTAAATTAGATATAAACAGATATAAGCAAATACAATCTAAAAAGCAAAAACTTCTGCCTATTCCCTGTCACCTGTCACCTGTTACCTATTCCCTGTCCCCTGTAATATTTGAATACCATTGGCAATTGTCTGAGTTACAAACAATTCTAAATCTTCGTCAGGGATTGCTGTCCGTATTTGCTGTTTGACTATTTCCGCTTGTGCTTTTGACTCAACAATGGCAAATACTGAAGGACCAGAACCAGACATCATTGTGCCTAAAACCCCTTCTTGACTAGCAAATAATTCTCGCAGTTGCAAGACTTGAGGATAAGCTGGTAAGACCACTTTTTCTAAATCATTATGCAGTTTTTGAGAGATTTTTGCTGCATCTTTATCTAAAATGGCTTTGACCATTTCTCCCGAATGTACAGCATTCGCACGAGCAACTAAATGTTCATCTTCGGTATTCTTAACATAAGAATTACCAAATTCTTGCCGATAGGTTTTATATGCCCAAGGTGTGGATACTTCTAGAATGCGATATTTAGCTAAAACTAAATGGATTTGATTTAAACTTGGTAAAGGAGAAAGTAGTTCACCTCTACCTGTAGCAATTGCTGTTCCTCCAGAAATACAAAATGACACATCTGAGCCAAGAGTTGCGCCTAATTCTTCTAATTCTGATTTAGTTAATCCCAAGTCCCAAAGTAAATCTATCCCCACTAATACTGCGGCTGCATTGGTTGAACCTCCAGCCAAACCCGCAGCTACAGGAATGCGTTTTGTGACTTTAATATCAATACCGCCAAAATTACTAAAAACATCAGGAAATTGTCTTGCCATCAATTCGGCAGCCCGGTATGCTAGATTACTTTTGTCTGTCGGTACCTGGGGATGGTTACAGTAGACGTGAATCGCCTCAGTACTGGCGGCCTGTAAATTAATCTGGTCTGCAATGTCGATGCTTTGGAGTATCATTGCCAACTCATGATATCCATCAGGGCGATCGCCAATGATCTCTAAATATAAGTTGATTTTGGCAGGTGCAATTAAGCTATAAGAACGCATAACAGTGGTAATTAGTAATTGGTAATTGGTAATTGGTAAGAATTTATTACCCAGTCCCCAGTCCCCAGTCCCCAGTCCCCAAATTTACCAGTGATACCCATTGTGAAACGCCGAGGTCTTCGGCGCGTACTTGGGGATTAATTTCTAATTGTTCCAGTAATTGAGTCAAGCGATCACGATCAACCACGGATTGCAGATTATTTCTTAACATTTTTCGCTTCGCTCCAAACCCCAATTTAACCAGATTTTCTAACTTTTTGGGGTCATTAACTGGGATTTCTATCTGTCGGGGTAGCAACCGCACCACTGCTGAATCAACTTTTGGTGGTGGGTAAAATGCACCAGCCGGAACAGAACAAATTAACTCACAATCTGCTAAATACTGCACCCGCACCGACAACGCCCCAAAAGTTCTTGACCCTGGTTTAGCATATAATCTTTCTGCTACTTCTTTCTGTACCAGCAGCACGATGGAATCATAAGGTTCTGGGTTAGGATTTGCAATTGTACCCAGTAGCTTCTCAATAATTGGACCCGTAATATTGTAGGGAATATTCGCAACAACTTTATTTTGCTTTTGGAACTTAGAAAAAGCTGTCAGTTGGGAAGGGACATCAAGAGTGAGAAAATCCCCTTGCAAAAGCAAAAAATTTGCCCTCTCACCCAGTTGTTTTACCAGCAATTTACACAAATCAGGGTCAATTTCTACAGCAAGTAGAGAATGAACTAAAGGTAATAAACGCCGAGTTAAAATTCCCGTACCAGGGCCAATTTCCAAAACCCTATCAGCCTCTTGACACTCTGCTGCTTCAAGAATCGCGTTAAGCGCCTTTTCACTTTTTAACCAATGTTGAGCAAATTGCTTACGGGGTTGCACCATTTATATTAATTGCTCCATATTTATAACATTTTATATCTTCCTTGACATTAACTGCATTTTATGATTTATGGAAAACCAACTGCTTCCTGACAAAACAGGATTGGGGCAATTTTATCTTCATCTATAAAACATTACTATACAAGCAAAAAAATATATTTTATCTCTCATTTTATTTATTAGTGGTTTGCACCAGCATTAGCAGTTGTGGTTTCAGTAATTCTTCTGTTAGTACAGTTTCAGTACCAATACCAAACAGCACAGCCTCATGAAGACCCCGGAGTTTTCAAGTTGAAACTCAACCATTTTCAACCCAACCATATCCCAGTGACGAACCACCTACTTCAGCTAACAAAGCCGTCTCTGGTAAAACTACGACTGCCACCCTATACACAAGTAATACCCAATGTCAAGATTATGTTGCCAAAGGATCATTAGTATCAGCCGATGAACCCATAAATGAAGCTGTTAGTAAAGTCTTACAGGAGCGAGAAAGAGCGAATTTTAGCTTGGCTGGGTATATCGTGTCGATTTTAATAATGATATTGCTACAATTGATTTGCGAATTGCTCCTGACTCAAAGCGACAAATAGCTTCTCTTTCTAGTTGTGAGCAGTTTGCTTTATTTGGTAGTCTCCGCAAAACCTTGACCAGCAATGCCCAATGGAAAATTAAAGAAGTGCGCCTCACTGAGAAAGGTGAAGAAATTTCTCTTTAATTAGGGTGCTGGGGGAGAATAACCAATGACCAATGCCCAATGCCCAATGCCCAATGCCCATAGTAAAGATTTTCTAGCGATTAGGTTCAGATACAGAATCACACCATTAATATAAAAAAGTCTTTAGTTAAGGAATGTAAGCCAATGGATGTCAAGCTGATATTAGTAGGATTAACAGTTATCTTTACCTTGGCTTGTTTATTTTTCGGTACGAAAAACGGATTTTATGATTCAGACAACTATCATGGTAACGGTTCTGCACATTAAGCACAGTTAGAGAGGAGAGCATGAGGGATGATCTTTCCGTATCCTCTCAGTCTGATGGTGGGGAAACTAATGGTGAATTAGAATGTCTGCCCTATAGTGTTCAGCATGAAGATGAAGGTGTATGTCTACTAGTGCGGATGGGGCCACACCGCATTCTATTAGATTGTGGTTTAGCAGATATTTCATCTCTGTATGGGGGAATAACTACTTCGGTACACAGGGGTAATTTACCACCACCAGTAGATTTAGTATTGATTAGTCATGCTCATCCAGATCATGCTAGGGGTTTGCTGTCGCTAAATCAAGCTTTTCCCCTGTTACCTATCTATGCTAGTGAGGTGACTAGTAAGTTATTGCCGTTAAATTGGCCAGAACAAGATCCTGAAGACATTCCTGCATTTTGTCATGCTTTGCCGTTGCGATCGCCTGTAGAAATTCAAGAAAACCTAATTGTAGAATTATTTCCCGCCGGACACCTACCAGGGGCTGTAGCCATTCTCCTCACCTACCACACCCAAAACCGCGATTACAAATTACTTTACACAGGGGATTTTTTCCTATCCAACTCTCGGCTGGTAGAAGGCTTACGTTTGGAAGAATTACGGGGATTAAATTTAAATGTGCTGTTAATAGAGGGCAGTTATGGCACATCCCGTCATCCCCACCGCCGCAACCAAGAAAATCAACTAGCAGAAAGAATTAATCGAGCCATCACCACTGGTGCGCCAGAGATGAACGCCGATCATTGTTCTGTCATTTTACCGACACCAGCCTTGGGCTTAGGTCAAGAATTGCTGATGTTATTGCGTTCTCATCATCATTTTACAGGCCGGGATTTAGACATTTGGGTTGATGGTGCCGTTGCTACCGGTTGCGATGCCTATTTAGAACTTTTACCCCATCTTCCCGCATCAGTCCAAAATTTTGCGCGTCATCAACCCCTATTTTGGGATGAGCGCGTCCGCCCCCGTGTGCGGCGGTTGAAAGCAGAAGATTTAGCTACTTTAGGCAGCACACCCTGTATTGTCCTCACCGACTCTACACCAGATTTACATAAATATTGCCGACCCAACACAGGCCCTTGGCTAATTCTTCTGCCAGAAAAAATTGATATAAAAGTTAATCAAGAATATTTAGCACCCACGACTTTTGAAAGCTATCTTTTAGCTCAACATAGTGATGGTCCAGGTACAACCCAATTAATTCATAATTTACGACCCCAGCACGTTGTTTTTGTTCATGGTTCACCTGCTTATTTAGCTGACCTCACTAGCTTAGAAGAATTACAAAATCGTTACCATATTCATTCTCCAGCGGCGGGAATTTTAGTCGAATTGCCCATTGGCGAAACATTTTTACAACCTTCAGCCCCGGAAACTAACTATGAAGGCGAGTTAACGGAGCTAGAAGAAGTCATTACCATTTCTCTGCCAGATGCAATTACATCTGACCCACGTTGGCAGCAATTTGCCGATACTGGTTTAATAGAAGCCCGTTGGCAGGGTGAAGAACTGATATTACGGGGTTTATCTCAGCGAGAACTCCTCAATCAAAATAGTATAGACCTAACCCGCAGTCGGTATCCTTATACATGGTCTGATTTGGAATGTTGTGGTACGTGCAGATACCAAAGAGGGCAACGGTGTTGGAATCCCGCTGCCCCGTTGTATAACTTTAAAGTTACCCTAGAAGGGTACTGCCCTGCCTATGAGAACCTATCAAATCAGGAATCCTGAATCATAATTTATACCTCAGAATTTAGCATTCATTAGGGTTTGCTGAAAAAATCTTTTCGTAAGGGCTAGGAGTCAGGAGTTAGGAGGGAGAATTAGAAGGAGGTAAGAATAGTCTCGAATTTGGGAAAGTGATTGGCTATGACTTACGCCACGCTACGCTATTAGCAAGCCCTAATTACTCTGGATTCAAGTCAGTAAAACGGTTGCGGATACGCTCCGCTTCAGGACAATCTTCGGTTGTGAGAGGTTCTATGTTACCCCGTGGTACGGAAGCTAATTTTTGCGTTACAGCGCCAATGCTTTCTAGGCGAACCATCTCTTCCCAGGAACAAACTTCATCTTCTTCATCTGTTTCATACCGTAGAGTCACTAAATCACCCTCTATATCAATAATGCGGGCGCGCTCTATCCAGCGTTGCTGATCCCGCAAAAAAACACATACCTCCCGCCCGTCGCAACACAGTTGATAAATCTTGCGGTGTAGCATGTACTGCTTCTGCCTTTTTAAACAACGTAGTTTAACCTGTCAAAGTCTGGGTCTTAACCCATTAAGATATACCCTCCAGAGGTTAATTTCATGCTTTGTAAACTAGTGTGTCTAATAACCCAATCTTACAACGACTCGATTTTAGTAGTCAGAAATAGAGAAATCTTGGGTCATAAACCAATCGTTACTGCATTAGTTGAACTCAATCTCTTTTGGGTCGATGCTAGAGAATGTCTACTTCATAGAAGTCAAACATTTCTGGAGCTGTCCTAACCAGTTTAAGATGTGGTGGTGATTCCTGATTACCATCATGTAATAAATAGTACTGCAAAACAAGCGATAATTGCGGTTGTTCGAGTTGCCTACTTGTAGTCATTGGCATTTTTAGGAAGTCTGGGGACTCGGCTATACTTTTAACCCTTAATGTATTTTATCTTAACTCATTCTCGCCCTGACCTTCATAGTTTTACACAACAATACCTGAATAGTTTTAAACTTTTATTTGTACTCTCTCGTAATACAGTAATATTTTACTCAAAAACGACCACGAATATCAAGTAAAAAACGACCACGAATATCAAGTAAGGGTGTAGGGGTATATGAGAAAGAATATTTATCTTTATTTCTGGCAACTGACCAATCATTGATGGTACAAGCACCTAGATGTATCCTTGGGGTCAATCCAAAATTCTGTTAGATGATGATTGCTTAAAATTACAATTAAATACTGATTTTATAATAGCTAAAATTTCTGGGGCATTTCTGGGGCAGGCTTTTCGCCCTACCCCATCAAAAGTCTATTTGATGTTGATGCAAGTGATAAAAACCAAGGTTCGAGTAATACAGGTTTCATGTTAAGTTTGATGTTACATTTCCTAGTGAAAACTGTTCAGTACAGGCAATTCCATCAGACTTTTGGAGGAAGCTTCTCGTTTAATTGTACCTATGCGGATTGCTTCATATAAAACTGCAAGAGCTTTCAAATCATCTGATTGATAGCATCTAGTAGTCAGGACTTGATGGAGTAAACCCTCTGATTCAACACTAAGATATCCAGTTTGGAAGGCAGATGCGATAAGTGTACGAATCATGATAAACAGGGCATAATAAACGATCTATCATTCTCAGTTTGAGGCATTTTCTCCCTAAATACATTGATGTAGAACAGTGAATATTAGTGATTGTCATTACTTTAACTTTGTGATCTCAATCACAGATAAAAAAGACAAATCCTGTATAATAGTAAGATTTAACATGAACATATAGAAATACTTGGTGTCAAAAATACTACTAAAATCAATAATAGTAAAAATAGAAACGTATTTAATCATACTAAGCAAATAGTACTAGAAGGAATAATTGGTATTTAAAAGCACAAAGTCTTAAATATCTTTAATGAGATAAAAACTGGCGGAAGTCTTCATCTTTTTGACTCAGTTGCACCCAATCTAAATCAAGTGATTGGAATTTTTGCGCCAAGCGATCGCAGGATGGGCGTTCACTGGCATAATGTCCCACATCAATCAGAATCAATCCTTGATCTCTACTTTCTTGAAACTGATGAAATTTACAGTCAGCGGTGAGATAGGCTTGGGCGTTGGTTTTCACAACTGCGGAAATAAAATCTGCACCAGAACCTCCCAAAACAGCAACTCGTGAAATTTCTTGTTGTAAATCAGCAGTGGGTGAAAAAATCACCTTTGGTGGACGAAGTTGAGTTTGAATAGTGGTTAGTAATTCCTGCAATTTTAAAGATGGTTTGAGCATTCCTACTCGCCCATATCCTAAACCCAATTGGGTGGGAACTATGGGAGATACTGCTTGCAGGTGTAACATTTGCGCCAAAATATCCGCTGTGCCATCATTTACCTGATCAAAGTTTGTATGGGCACTGTAGATACCAATATTGTGAGTAAAAGCTAACCGCGCCATTTCTGCCAGTGCTTCCCCAGTGCGAAGAGATTTGAGGGGATGAAAAATTAGGGGATGATGGGCAAAAATTAGATTAGCATTGAGTGCGATCGCTTCTGTCATTACGGACAAAGTCGGAGTTAAACATACTAAGACCCGTGCCTCTTGCTCCAAGACACCTGTCTCAATCTGCCAACCGGAATTATCCCAGCTTTCGCACCAAGCCGGATTAGCCCATTCTTCAAACCAGGTGATTAAATCAGCAATTTTCATGAGATGTTATAGGTATAATTTTAGGTAATTACACAGTTGTGCCACTATTCAATCATTGAATCCTGACTCCATCAGGAAATTTAAACATTAAGACTAAATAGATATGAACTCAATACTTATTGGTTACGCAAAAAAAGGGAGTAGAAAAGAAAAAAATTTTAACCTCAACTGAGTCGCCTTAAGTATTAAATATGATACAGAGATTAATGATACAGAAATTAAAATTTGTTGCACTACCTACGAATAGAAAACCTGATCATGTCTATTGTTTTTGTATTCTTTATTACTCTCTCTCAATCCTATTGACCGGAAAAACCAGCAAACAGTAGTGGTAAGAGTATCAAAGGAGAAGCAATCAAAGCTAGAGTTACTTGATCAATTTTAATATGATTTTTTTGTGGATCGCTCATTTGGTACTGTCCCGAAAAATAGGTAGTTTAACTCCAGCGAAATCAGGTATAAACTTTTTTCCCATTTAGTTGAGTTGGAAGTGTAAAGCAAATCTAACTCATTTCTTCCAAGGGAGTCTAGTCCCCATTTGAGTCCATGCAGAAAAGATGAGATAAACAATGAGTAAACTCACACCTGCAAAAAACGCTAGTAAATCGTTATCCATAGTTCTGCTCAAGATCACCATACACTAAATTCAGTATATTACCTTATTCAGGGTAATACCTTAATAGCTCGTTTATCAGAAGTGTCGAATGTTAGGAAAAGAATCAGGGGTAGATTTTTTCTCCACCCTTCCCTCTTAAGCCACAAGTATTGTCTTATTACGATTTGATAAAATTTTATACATTTTTTACATCAATTTGCCGTAGTCCTCACAAGATCCTCACGTTTTGCATATATAACAGACTTGAAGGTGATAGCAAGAATCAATAAATCTGAGCAATACCTGGAAAATTGATATTTAATGGAGATTGATAATGATTAAGTTACTTGTGGACATCCTCCTTATTGTTATTAATACGATTTATCAAGATCGCCCCTATCCTCGCTTTTATGTTTTGGAAACTGTCGGACGAGTCCCTTACTTTTCCTACGTTTCAATTTTGCGTATTTACGAAACTTTAGGATTTGGGAGAAGAGCTGATTGGTTAAAGGTAGATTTTGCTGAATCTTCGAATAAATTACATCATTTATTGATTATGGAATCTTTAGAAGGTTCACAATTTTGGGGCGATCGCATCTTAGCCAGAACAACGGCATTACTTTACTATTGGATTATTGTTACCCTATATCTCGTCTCTCCTGGTTATGCCTATCATTTCATGGAATTGGTAGAAAATCACGCCTATGATAGTTATCAAAAATTCTTGACAGAATACGAAACAGAACTGAAGTTAGAACCTGCACCAGCAAATTTACCACAAAACCAAACTTTAGTGACACTCAATTTGCGAACTGGTACTACATGGTAAACAAAACCGGCGAATCAAAACTTTATTAGCACATAACTGTAGTTTAAATCGAGGTAAAGAGAACGCCAACCTGAATGATCTTGCTTTCATTAAAAGCATATACTGCACATAAATACCATATAGCATTAAGGTATCATTGATTACCAGTAATTAGTTAGAATAACTTAAGCTTTCCACTGGAATAGTGTACTTCATTTATCTACCATCCGCTGTAGTTTTCCCGGATAGTGTTCACATTTGGAGAGAATAGGGAATTCTAAGTATAGATGTTGAAGTCATATAATATTGACTCTTCCTATCTTGTTGATACCCAGTCACAGTGAGAATATTTCACCTATGACTTATTACCAGTGCAAATTTTCTATCTCCCATTCCCAGCAATCAGTAACAATACTGGTGCACAGCAAGAACATAAACTTGATCCAGCAAAGTATGTGACGATTTGGGAATCGTCTCCATTCTCAACAGCACCAATTGTTATTTCTAATAAGCTCGATCCTGGATTAATCAATGCTCTCAAAAAGGCACTAATTGATCCTCCAGAAGGGATTGTCGCAATTTCTGGTGTGGAAACAGCAGTATATACACTTGTAGATGATCTGAGTTATGAACCAATTAGGCAATTACAAACCAATTTAGATGAAAAAATTAATAAATAATTCCCCCAAATCCAATATAAATTCAATAAATAGTATGAAGATTTGGCAAAAAGTCCTTGCTTCTTCGACAGTATTAGCTGGGCTTATCTGTCTGATGGGCATCAGTATTTTTAATCTATATCAAGCCGAAATATTAGCGGAAAAAACCCAGAAAAAAACTGCACAGGTACTCACCATTACTAATAATTTAGAAAAATATTTAAAAAATCAAGTTCTAGTTCTTAAGGATTTTGTCATTCTGGATCACAACATTCAAAATATGATAGAATTTCAGAAAATAATGTCTAACTTTCGGACTGAACTTGATAAGTTAGAAATATTGATGGGCAAAGATCCAGAAGTATTACTTGTCCGTCGTCATCACGCTTTTTTGACAAAGTTAGCTAATGGTCTAGATAAGAATATAACCACTTTGGTGAAATCCCAAGAAGATATCAAAGCAATTAACGCTTATGTAAAAGATATTAGCTTTTATTTATCTGCCATTTCTGATGATACTCTAAAACAGTATAATATAGCTAATGCAAATGTTATAAAAATCAGAAAAATCAACACAAACTTTATGCTTTTAGCTATTATTGGCATATTTTTAATATTGCTATATCAATTAATTTTTATTCTTCCTGTTCTTCGCTCGCTGCATAAACTCCAAGTTGGAGTAGCTGAAATTGGTGCAGGAGATTTGAATTACCATTTAGATATTCAAACTAATGATGAAATTGAGCAGTTAGCAAATAATTTTAATCAGATGACTAGCAAGTTGTCTGATTTTTATCAATGTCTAGAATCTAGGGTTACTGAAAGAACTATTGAACTATTTCAACTCAATCAGGATTTAGAAACTGAAATCGCTGATAGACGACAAACAGAAATTAAGCTCAAAAAGTCCCAAGCACAACTAACACTAAAAGCTCAAGAACTTGAAAAAACCCTACAGGAACTTCAGGAGGCTCAAACTCAATTAATTCAAACAGAGAAGATGTCAAGCTTAGGGCAATTAGTAGCCGGAGTTGCCCATGAAATTAATAATCCAGTTAACTTTATTCACGGTAATATTGAACCTCTAAAAGAGTATTTACACAATTTCAGCACAGTGATAAATTTATATAAAACTCATTATCCTCAACCTGTTCATCAGATAGAAAATTATATTAAAGATATAGATTTAGAATTTATCCTAAAAGATACAGATCAAGTTATTGCTTCTCTAGAAGTAGGAACTAAAAGAATTCGGGAAATTGTTTTATCTCTGAGAAACTTCTCTCGACTTGATGAAGCTGATATGAAAGAAGTCAACCTTCATGAAGGAATTGATAATACCTTATTAATTCTCCAGCATAGAATTAAAGAAAAACCCCAGCACTCGGAAATTGAAATTATTAAAGAATATGGTGAGTTACCATTAATTGAATGTTACCCTGGTCAATTAAATCAGGTGTTTATGAACATTCTTAATAATGCAATTGATGCTATGGATTCTTATAAAGAAGATAACAATTTAATAGAAACAACGTCTATTAACAAAAAAATTGTTATTAAAACAGAAATGGTAAATAACAAGTTTATTACCATTCATATTGCAGACAATGGGGCAGGAATACCAGCAGAAATTCGCAATCGCATATTTGATCCCTTCTTTACAACAAAACCAGTTGGTAAAGGAACGGGATTGGGTTTATCAATCAGTTATCAAATTGTGACTGCTACCCATCGAGGTAGTTTACAATATATAACTGTACCGGAAGAAGGAACAGAATTTATTATTAAACTTCCAATTAAGCAAAAAAATTAAATTAGCATGATGCTAAATAAGCTTTCAGATTTCCTCAACCCTAATTCTGGAATTGCCTCCACACCTCCCAGTTATTACTATAAAGGAAGATGTCTGCAAATGGGAGAACTGTTGAGACTACCCCGCACCCCCATAGCAGAAGCTATAGCTTACGGTTTAATGTGGCAACTGAGCCAAAATGAACTTTATGCTCGTGAAGGTAAAATGTATCGAATTTTGCTAGTTGAATTACCTAACGGTGAACAAAGAGTTATTAAGGCTTTTTCCGGTCTTTCGAATGGTTTTAGTGTAGTTAAAGGTTGGGTTTACCCTATTGTCGGAGGTGAAGAAGTTGCATTAGCTGAAGCTTTTAGTTTAGCTGAGTTAGAAACAATTAAACAAGAAATAATTACTCTCAAACAACTTCCAGAACGAGAACAATATCAAAGATTATCTGCTGAATTTAAACAGCAGTTAGAACTAATCAACTCGCGACATAGCGTCAGTAAAAAACAACGACAGGAAAAACGCCAACAATACCACCAAACCCTCATAGGAGAAAACCTAGAAATTGCTTTAACACAACTGGAAACTGAAAGCCGTCAACAGGGAATTGAGCGAAAATACTTCAAACTTCGGCAAAATGAAATTTTGCAGCCTTTACAGCAGATAAGAACAACCTCAGATACGAGAATTAGGGAACTGAAACAAAAGCGGAAAGAAATATCAAGCCTATTACAGATACAGATGCACGCTGCATATAGCCTCACTAGTTTTGATGGACAATCTCTATCTTTACAAGAATTACTAGCAGGGGGAACACCCACCGGAACGGGGGAATGTTGCGCTTCTAAGTTTTTAACTTATGCAGCGACTCATAAATTAAAACCCCTAGCAATGGCGGAATTTTGGTGGGGTGAATCTTCGGTACAGGACAAAGTACAGGGAGAACTTTATGGTGCTTGTGCAGAAAGATGTCAAGCATTAATTGGGTTTTTGCTCTCAGGATTAAAATCGAACTTTGCTAATGAGAAAGAGAACAACATCATTATATTAAGACCAATGGCTAATTGCTGTGAATAAACCAGCCGGATTGCTTTCTGTTCCTGGACGTTATGCGGACACCCAAGATAGCGTTCTCAGTCGTTTACGGAATGTGTATGATCTGGAATTGATCACAGTGCATCGTTGTAGATCAAGAAACTTCAGGTATTTTATTATTAGCACGCGATTGCACCACCTATTCACAACTCAGTCAACAATTTGAAAAACGACAAATTCACAAAATCTATGAAGCCATGCTTGCCGATTCCCTCACCACTGACCAAGGTATCTTAGATTTACCACTGTGGGGAAATCCAGAAAATCGACCTTATCAACAAGTTGATTTAGAACGAGGTAAACCCAGCGTGACACAGTTTCGGGTCATGGGGAAACAAGGAAAGTATACCCGTGTAGAATTGATTCCCCTCACAGGACGCACCCACCAGTTACGGGTTCATGCTGCTGATGTGCAAGGATTGGGAGTAAAGATTTTAGGCTATCGCTTATATGGTTGCAATGCTGATGCCAGTCGATTACATCTACACGCCAGAGAAATCAGTTTTCAACATCCCCAGTCAGGGGAAAATATACATCTACAGACAGTCACACCATTTTAACAAGAAGCAAGGGTGTAGGGGTGTAAAGTGATGATAAGATCCTCATCTTCATCCTGTTAATCCTGTTCATCCTGATTCAGAAATATATTATTTTTACAGATGTAACCTTTATCAGTAAACTCAAATATTGCATACTTATGACTGGAGAGTAAAACTTTGGGTATAGAACTACGCAGTTTCGTATTTCTAGACAATCTGCAACCGCAACACGCCGCATATATGGGAACAGTAGCCCAAGGTTTTTTACCATTACCAGGGGATACATCCCTGTGGATTGAAATTTCACCCGGTATTGAAATCAATAAAATTACAGACTTAGCCCTCAAATCTGCCTCCGTTCGTCCAGGAGTACAGGTAGTAGAAAGGCTGTATGGACTATTAGAAGTGCATTCTGGCTCCCAAGGGGAAACACGAGCCGCAGGCCAAGCCATTTTAGCCATGCTGGGAGTGAAAAAAGAAGACTGTCTCAAACCCCGTGTAGTTTCTAGCCAGATTATTCGCAACATTGACGCCTACCAAACCCAACTCATCAACCGTACACGCAGAGGCCAGCTACTACTAGCGGGACAAACCCTGTACGTCTTAGAAGTTGAACCAGCCGCTTATGCCGCCCTAGCAGCGAACGAAGCCGAAAAAGCAGCCCAGATTAACATTTTAGAGGTGCAAGCCGTAGGAAGCTTTGGCCGACTGTATTTAGGGGGAAATGAGCGGGATATTTTAGCCGGTGCAGCAGGAGCGTTAGCCGCGATCGCAAATGTACCAGGCCGCACAGCTCAAAATCAGCGTCAGGAATAAAGGAAAGGAGCAAAAATGGCAAATCCAGAGCATTTAGCCCTACTCCAATCAGGTGCAGTTACCTGGATAGAATGGAGAAAGCAAAATCCCCAACTAGAAATTGACCTCAGCACCGCTAACCTGCAAGGGGAAAACTTCCGGGGTGCAAACCTACAAGGAGTCAATTTAACCAAGGTAGATTTCAGTCACGCTTTATTGGTGCGAACCAATTTGAGTGGTGCAAATTTGAGTAGTGCTAATCTCCGTCAAGCCAAGTTGATAGGAGCTAATTTGAGTGAAGCTAATTTGAGTATTGCTAACTTGCATAATGCAACACTGACACAGGCAAATTTGAGTCAGGTAAATTTAATCGGTGCTGATTTGAGTGAGGCAAATCTTATAGGTGCAGCAATTACAGATGCTAACTTAATTGGTACTGATTTCAGAAACGCCAACTTAAAAGATGCCGATTTAGCAGCAGCTAAACTCATCCGTAGTAACCTTTGTTTTGCTAACCTCGTAGGAGCTAATTTAATTACCACTGACCTGAGTGAAGCTAATTTGTATGAGGCCGAATTAATGCAAACTTACCTTTACCAAGGTAATTTATGTAAAGCTAATTTAACAAGCTCACATTTAGGAAGTTCATACTTATTCAGAGCTAATTTGAGTGAAGCTAATTTGACTAATGCTGATTTAACTTGTGCAAATTTAACAGGTGCGAATCTTAGAGGTGCAAATTTAACAGGTGCGAATCTTAGAGGTGCAAATTTAACAGGTGCGAATCTTAGAGGTACAAATTTAACAGGTGCGATTATGCCAGTTCTTTAGGGTATGTTTAGAAACAGCAAAGTTATTACTGCTAAAGATAAGTTATTTCAATTAGACTTTGACGAAAAATGTAAATTTTCTGAATTTTCTCAATGATCCCAGCTTGATTCTCAATAATATTAAGAACTAGTTGCACCATATTAACAAATATACTAGGGTCTTGACTTCTTGACTGGTTATGGTAATCTAGGGTTAAAGATAATCCAAGGCTTTTTTATATCCAAAAACCTCTCAATAAACCTCTCAATCAGGATTTACTGGATATGAGATCTAGGTAGTTAGAGTAATTGGTGTCAAAGTGATCGCTGATACCTTATTTAACCAAAGGAAGAGTAAAATAATACTTGCAGTTATTAACACACCGCCTAAAACAGCAAAGAAAAACTTCAGTTTACTGTAGGCTCTTTCCCCTTGTACTTCTCCAGTCTGAGCATTAATCATTACCTGAAACTAGCTATTTTTGTAAGGATAGGAAGTCAGTCAAACAGGTAACAAAATATGTTTAAAAGTAATTTGTTGATAATTAGTAGAAATATCACCAACCCTCTGTTAATCACCACTGATATCTCACTTTACCGCTAAATAAATATTATTATAAATTGTCTTTTTTCCCTCCAAAAATCATTCTTCTAAAGAAACTTGCGATCGCTGTAACTCAAACCCCACTAAATAGGATGGTTCGTCAGTTCGCAGTGATTCTTTTATATGCCAAGGTTCCAAAGCATGAAGTCTATTAATCCCAGATTCCACAACCACAACTGTCACACCCCAACAAAACGGATGTATTTAGTAGATAAGAACTAATCACTGGTAGAGTTGACTAGAATTTATTGGAGCTAAATAGGAATTACTACTATGAAGTTAGATATACAGTTAATAAACACGACTAGGTACGAAATTTCGGTTCTTAGGTTTTTTTTATGGAAAACCTGGTTCAAAATCATTGAAAGCTTTATCCTCAATTACTATAAAAAAACGAAAAAACATTTTGAACCAACAGAAAAATGAGAAAATTTAAACAGATACTTTTGTGCAGTGTCTATTGCCATGTTTAGTACCAAAGACCTTAAATTGGAAAAATTGGCCATTTAGAGATAGTAGCAGGAATAACGGTTTTATCTACGCTGGCTGTGGCGATTTGCTGGCCGTCGGGACTTATGTAAATGCCTAAAACTGCGGCTTTGTTTCCTGTTAAACAGTTATGTTCTTGAATAGTCAAAATTACTCTTTGCAGGGCAGAATCTACTTGCATATGGAGATTTGCATCTGTGCTTTTGAGATGTTGGAGACGTTATTTGCCTTTAATTCTTTGGAGGAGGGCATCAAAGGCTTTGTTAGAGGCATATAATGCTTCTGAGGAGAGGACGATTACTCTCACGTCACTAATTGCTGTTTGCTGATATTGGTTATAGGCTACCAGTCCCAGTTTGATCGCCCAACTGTTCTAAAGTAGAAGCATTACCATCATTTTCCATGATGGATGGTGTTTTCCTGTTGATGATGCAAAAATTAATTTAATTCAGTAAAAATATACTTTTTCATTACTGAAAATATTCACATAACATGGATTCTGTAGACTATCCTGTTGCCTATAGTTGCTATGTTTAGGATGGTACTTTTTAAAGTATGCAAACAATTTTGGAATTATTCCCAAACATCAATATTTTAGCGTTTAATTACTATATACCCCATGGACATTGCTATCTCTAGCAAACGCCCTTAGTCGGATTGCATTTAATTAGTGATGCCCTAATTGTGATCGCCTATTTTTCTATTCCCGCAATGCTGATTTATTTTGTTAGTAAGCGCAATGGCATTCCCTTCTCCAAGGTCTTTGTCTTATGTGGTGCATTTATTATCCTGTGTGGTACAGAGCATCTCCTTGATATTTGGACACTTTGGCATCCAGACTACTGGATTTCCGGCATTGAATGCGCTTTAACTGCGATTGTTTCTTGCTATACAGCTTTACAACTAATAGAACTCCTACCAAAATTTTTGGCATTGCAAACCCCTGATCAGCTATAAAAAATCAACCGCGAATTAGAACAGCAAGTAGCCGAACGGCAGCGCACCAAAGAACCCCAAGAATGATTGTAGCCGGCACAGCTTCTGTGACTGGTGACAACTTTTTTCCAGCTTTGGTGCAGAATTTAGCAAAGGCCTTAGATGTGAGTTATGTCGTCTTGTCTGAGAGAGTTGATAATTCTCTCCAAAGCTTGCGAACCCTTGCTCTCTGGTTTGTTGATAATTTAGCAGACAAGATTGAATATCATTTGGTAGGTACTCCTTGTAAAGTCGCGGTTGAAGAGAAATTGCTGTGTTCTTATCCAGATAATTTACAGGAACTGTTTCCAACAGTCGCATTACTACAACACATCAATGCCCAGAGTTATGTAGCTGTCCCCTTACTGGATCTTAATCAACAGGTGATTGGCAATCTCTGCATTATTGATGTCAAATCCTTTCATACCGATGAACGCACCAAAGCACTCTTGAGTGTCTTCGCAGCACGAGCTTCTGCTGAACTACAACGGAAATCGGCAGAGGAAGAAAAACGCCATGCTTACCAGGATCTAGAATTCCGAGTTTAAGAACGAACCGCAGCACTTGTAACAGCTAATAACGCCCTAGAAAGTGAAATTAGGGAACGGATCACAGCGGAAGCAACAATGAGGGTGATGGCAGAACCGGAAAAAGCAATTAACGGCGTGATTCTGCGAATGCGTCAAACCCTAAATCTAGACTCTATTTTTAATGTCACCACCACAGAATTCAGGCAAGCAGTTAAATGCGATCGCGTCTTAATATACCGCTTCAAATTCAAACCAGATTGGACTGGGGAATTAGTTTCCGAGTCTGTCAGTGACAATTGGAATATTTTGTTTACCCGCACGGGCAAATGATCCCACACTTACGCAAATAAGAGCAGAATCGAGTTTGCTAGATGATAAGGTACCTTGCCATAGGTGTTCCACCAGTAGCGAATCGAGTCACAGGCCAATTCACTAGTATCGT
>ERZ1034415.15-NODE-15-length-41669-cov-41.160211_pt1 | contig 41669 bp, 34 predicted proteins | sample MGYA00520582_ERZ1034415 | MGnify/ENA primary metagenome ERZ1034415 (study PRJEB33736, sample SAMEA104288483) | Azolla nilotica | place: Sudan | collected 1982 | study: EMG produced TPA metagenomics assembly of the PRJEB19522 data set (Is there foul play in the leaf...
ATCAAATCTGAAGATTGTTGTTGATGAATTCTTGCCCCAATGGAATTACACCCCTAAACCAGAGTTACAGGTTATTTAATCCACTATCCTTAGTCTAAAGTCCAGTTAAGTCTGCTTGCCTCCTTATTCTCGTTTCAGGTCTGATAAGATATTTGGAGGCTTTATGAACTTTTCTAAGAAAGAACAAGTTTTAGCTTTTGTTGTTTTAATTTTGGTTTTTGGTTCATTAGTTTTGGCAGTAATTGATCCCTCAACTCGTGGGACCTTTACAGATTTGACAAAAGTAGCTGTAGGAACTTACATAGGTTTCCATATACCTGCACCAAATCAAAGAAACAGGACTTACGTACAAGATCACAAAAGTGGAGGTAATTCATGAATTACCTCTACGGAATAAAAGGGTTTTCAGTCACATTTTGCGTAAGTCATAAAAAATTAGCTTCTTAACTGAATCCATAATTACTATTTAGTGCACCTCTTGCTAAAGTACCTTTTCTCTTTTGTAGACATTTGCAATAAGTCTATTAATTGAATACTGCAAATTACTAAACTAAATAAGTAGAATCTATTTGAGAAAACTCTGCTAAATATTGAATTTACCTTTCTATTAATTGGCGTTTACCATTGATAAAATCTAAAAGTATCGATTCACTTTCTAAAATAGAAACTAAATCTTGTGGTTCTAGGTTAGATTCTTCTAGCAACCCTTGAAGCAGTGCAACACCTTTTAAAGTAGGCATTTTTTCATGTTGCTGTTCATAATCATAAATAAGAGTACCTAGAACCTTGAGATAGTCTCGATCGTCTTGTGTAATATTTCCTTTATCCAAAATAGAATTAATTTGATTTTGGGTAGCAATTAATTATTGTTCATTGGTAATGGGACGTGGGGGAAATGTGGTAAGTAGCTTTATATAGTAGTTACTAGGAGTTATTAAACCACTCGTCATTTTTCCAGTTCTCCTTATCATATTTAGCGTGAGTGAGTACAGCGTGTATAAATAATAGTTGAAACTCGTAATTTATATAGGTTATAAGTCGGTAATGATGACCTTTGATATTAAAAACAGTAAAGTTACCAACTAAGTCCGCTGATTGAAAAATTTTTCTAACATCATTAAGAGTTTCTAATTCAGAATCTGATATGCCCTGATACCAGAGTAAAAGCGCTGATTCTGATTGGGAAGGGAATGCTTTTCCCAAAATTCCCTAAGTATTCTTTTGCTAATAACACGCATTCAAGTAACAAAAAATATTATATTATATCTATTTTCAGGTTAATTTACCACATATTTTGTCTCATAATTTCGACACAGATAATTTTTATACTGAAATGTATTTTCTTAATAACGAAGCTTAAAAAGCTGTACCTCCAGATGGATAAAAACTAACTTCCTCAGCTTTTATAGTTCAAAACTAAATGGGTTTTGACAAGAAAGCAAATCAAGGGGATGTGCTAAATGAGAGCTTTACTACTCTGGCCGATCATGCCTAGTTCTTTCTGGTCTTATCAGGAAACCCTTGATTTGGCTAGGTTACGTGCGACAAATCCCCCACTAGGTTTAATCACAGTAGCAGCGATGTTACCGAGTGATTGGGAAATTAGATTGTGCGATCGCAATGTCCGTCTAGAAACAGATCCAGATTGGGAATGGTGCGATATTGTCATCATCTCTGCAATGATTATCCAAAAACAAGATTTTGGTGAATTAATTCGAAAAGGTAAAAGTTTAGGTAAAAAAGTCGCAGTCGGTGGACCTTTTGCCACATCTGTACCAGAATTTGTCTTAGAAGCAGGAGCGGATTATTTAATTTTAGATGAAGGAGAAATCACCATCCCTGTATTTTTAGAAGCTTTAGAAAAGGGAGAAGAAAAAGGTATTTTCCGAGCTACAGAAAAACCAGATATTACCCAAACTCCCTTACCTAGATTTGATTTATTAGACTTAAATGCTTACATAGCTATGACCGTGCAGTTTTCACGGGGTTGTCCATTTCAATGTGAATTTTGTGATATTATCACCCTTTTTGGACGTAAACCCCGCAACAAAACACCAGAACAAATTTTAGTAGAATTGGAAGTATTATATCAGATGGGTTGGTGGCGTTATGTATTTATTGTTGATGATAACTTTATCGGCAATAAACGCAATGCTAAAATCTTTTTAAGGGAACTAATTCCCTGGATGGAAAAACGAAATTATCCTTTTGCTTTACTCACCGAAACTTCTTTGAATTTAGCAGAAGATGATGAATTATTAGAATTAATGGTGAAAGCTGGTTTTGTTCAGGTCTTCGTGGGTATTGAAACTCCTGATGTAGAAAGTTTAGTAGGAGCAAATAAAGAACAAAATACCCGTAACTCTTTAGTGGAATCCTGCCACAAAATTACCAAAGCCGGATTACAGATTATGTCTGGTTTTATCTTAGGATTCGATAATGAAAAACCTGGTGCAGGTAAACGCATTCAAGACTTTGTGGAAGAAACGAACATTCCCCAAGCCCATCTTAATTTATTGCAAGCATTACCAAATACAGCCATGTGGACTCGGCTGCAAGAAGAAGGAAGGTTAATGGATGGGTTAGGTGAATTTCTTGGTTCTCAAAAATCTTTAATTAACTTTGTTCCTACTCGTCCAATGACAGAAATAGCTGACGAGTTTATCGAAACTTTTTGGAATTTGTATGAACCCATGCCTTACCTCAAACGTACTTTTCGTCATTTTATGATGATGGAAGGTTGGCGGGCTCAATATCAACGGACTTTAACAAAAGCAGAGTGGGATTTTTTAGGGGCTATTTGTTGGAGACAGGGAATATTGCGCTCTACAAGATTTCATTTTTGGTGGCAATTAATAGTTATGGCATGGCGTAAACCAAATTTATTATATGACTATTTAATCGCCTTGGGTGTGGGTGAACATTTTTTCACTTTTCGTCATGAGGTAAAAGCACAAATAGAATCAGAATTAGCATTATTACAGCAGCAAGAATTGGATAAAAGATCACCAAGGGTGCAGTTAGAAACCGTGAGTTAATTACAGTTAAATTATATTCTGAAGTAGCACCTTTTATAATCCATAAAAAAAGATACCCGACTTCTTTAAGAATCCGGGTATCTGAATATTAGGCTAATTTTGTGTTCATGAATGATTTAGAATTGCTATAGTAGTTGACGATAAACTCAGCAATAGCATCACCACGAAAAAATGTCCCAGGTTCTAGAACAATCAATAAAGATTTTTGCCGCTGCTACGGTAGTGGAAAGCTGTTTTACGGATTTAAACCTAATGCATCGTTGGCTTAATCCTGTTCTGCGTTGCGAACCTGTGGGAACAGTGTGGAGTACAAATATTGGTAGTCGTAGTCGGTTTATAATTCAAATTCCTGTGATTAAACCCACTTTAAACAGTGTAGTGATAGAAAGGCAACCAGGTTTACTAGTATGGGGATTTAAGGGATTCTTTCAGGGAAGTGATCGCTGGGAATGTCAACCACTACCAAAAGGTACACTTCTCGTTAACCGCTTTGAGTTTCAAATTCCTAACCCTGTAGTCAGTTGGGGTTTTAATACGTTTGCTGCATCTTGGACAAAAGCAGATATGCAAGCTCAACTGCGTCGTCTCAAACGAATAGCAGAAAGCTTTGAATAATAGATTCTGCACGTCATAGCAGAGTTGAGAAGATATGCGTCAGGTTAAGATTAACCTAGTTTGTCCAATAATTGACGAATCACATCTGCATCTTCCGCATCTGGTATTTTAACTAGATAAGTTTGTAAATCTTCCATAGCTTGAGAAAACATCCCGAGTTGGAAACATAGCAAACCTCTATCTCTTAATTCCAAACTTGTCCCTGGAAACAACAGCAAAATCCTTTCTACCGTTGCAAGAATCTTTTCTAAATCCTGCTGTTTGAGGTAAATATACTTCAAATTCGTCAACATCCGCGCCAAAAATTGCCGATTACTAACTGGTGCTAGAAATTCTGGTTGTAGAGTTACCGATTGCTGATAAATTTGTGACAGCCTATCCTGGCAATCTTGTGCAAAGGTGACTTCACCACCATTGAAGGCATCAACAAAAATCCCTATATCCTCTATATCTGGACGGATGAGGAAATGTCCCGGCATTCCTATTCCCACCATTGGAAAATTAAGCCGCCGTGCCACTTCCATATAAGGTAATAGGAATACCAGTTCTGCGTTCAATTACATCGTTGAAAAAGCTGTTACGTGGGTCATAATAATCTATGTTATTACCACTAAAACCAAACTCTTCGTAAAAATACTGGTTAATACTTTGAATCATTCGCAGCGGATAGCGCCAGGAAGGTAGACGTTCTTGTAACTTAAATGCCATTGTATCAAGGGTATTTAAATATTCTTCTGGGTCAAGGTCGGGATATTCTTCCTGTGCAATATATAAAGCTGCCCTGGCCAAGTTAATAGACTCGTCAGGTCGTTGAATCTCTTCGTAAAAATACTGGCGTGCTGACGAGAAATTCATAAGCAGTAGGGATGAAGCTACATAATCTCATTTTAAGGTAATTGAGGTAGTTTGGAGCAGAAATTCACCTTTGACCCTTTAATAGGGAACAGGTTTGCAAAGAGAGAAATCTATGGTCATCTATACTATCTTATAGTATCTATAGTATAAACAATAATATTTTTACTGCTTCATCATAACTTTAAATATCATTATTCATTAAATCTACCACTCACTTGTTTGAAAGCTTGACAGTTTAAGTGTTTTAACCATACCCCCCGAATTAGTAGTTTTTCATCTTAGTGAATTCTATGTGAAGTTCCCAAAAAAACGCTTTACAGGTATTTAGAAACCGTATTAGTGTAGTGACATTGAAGGCAACAAGAAAAGGGAGCAACGCGATTTTGTGAGGTGGGGCAAAAATTGTGTTTTTAGCTACATAAACCACAGACATCGCTAAAATATTTTTCTGGAATCAAAGTAAAATAAATAACATCAAACAAATGAAATTGCAAGACAAAGTGTCTTCTCAAAATATCGTAAGAAGACTTGCATTTAATAGGAGACTTGCATTCAATAATTTGTGGCTGGTGGGAATAAGTTGCTTACGTCAGTAAGCAAATAACCAGGTATTGATTAGCATAGAAAATTCTGTTAAGTAGGAGTTGTAGGTCTAAAATATTAGACAGTTTGAAGATGGATAAAAGAGGTAAAAATGGAATTACAGAAATTATGCCAACTTCCAGCTATCCATTAGACCTATCTTTAAAATAAATTTTGTGGGGAAATAAACAGAAAAAATCTAACTGTGTATATCAATAATGACAAGTCCCCTAGAAAGAATGGAATTATACCGTCAGGAATCAAAAAGATTAATTGGGATTAAGTATGAAGACTTTATGACATTAGTAGCATTAGCAGAAAAAAGGCATCTAGAGAAACAATCAGAAATTGAAAAAAGAAAAATTAGGTTAATAGCGTCTGGAGGAGGATGTAAAGCAGGAATGACCCCAAAGGAGGGAGTATGTCTATGCCTAGTAGACCTGAAAGAGAAGCCAACATTTGAAGTTCTAGGATTATTGTTTGATGTATCGAGGACAAAAGCAAATAACGCATTTAATTATTGGCTAGAAATTCTGAGGGAAATTTTAGCTGTCTCCCAAATAGAAGAGGCAAAAAAAGATGAGCAAAAATATCAAGAACCATGCGAAGGACTGAGTGAGTATGAATTGATAATAGATAGTGCAGAACAAGCTATAGAAAGACCAGCTGACTATCAAGAGCAGAAAAAATACTATTCAGGCAATAAGAAAATACACACACTAAAAAACCAATTCATAGTATTGCCAGGAGGTGAAGATATAGTTGATATTTCTATTGTAGAATTAGGTAAGATAAGTGATATTACACTATTTAGGAATAATCGCCAAAATCTAGATGCAAAATAAAGATTCTCGGGAGACAAAGCTTATATAGGAGAAGAATTTATTACCAGACCTTATAAGAAGCCAAAAGAAGCTGAACTTTCAGAGATTCAAAAATAAGAAAATAAGAAATTATCATCAAGAGGAATTGGTGTTGAATATCTCATATGTAGAGTCAAAACTTTTCGAGTAGCCAGTGATAGATTTCGTTTAGCTCGACATCGTTATAATCAGGTGATAATGGCAGTATGTGGATGAGTTAGGTTAGATCTAAATTATTCATTTATACTAAATTCATTTATACTAAGTCATAATACTTGAATTATCAGCCTTTAGATTTTCTTTTTTAGAAAGCTACGTTTCTCAAAACTTCTAATAATTTTGATATTTTCATCCCCAAGCCCTTATTCTTGCGTTCAGCCACAATTAGTGTTTCATCCAATTTATAGTTCGTGTAACGCTTTCACAGTAAGTTTTTTATCTTTTGTGGACAAGTCTATTGACAACGAAGATGTAACATAATTTCCGCATTTTGTTTTAACCGGGAAGATGTAACATAATTTCCGCATTTTGTTTTAACCGGAATTTACTGTTTCCTTTCATTCTTAAATTGACAACTTGGCGGATTAAACTTTCGATAGCTCCACTACCAATAGGTAATTTACGGGCTAAAACTTTAGCATAATTCAAAGGTTCTTCCCGATAGGCACGTAAAAGATAATTTCTTTGTTTAACCAGAGTTTTAGAATGCTCTCATACTACTGAAGCAATAAATTCATCCATATTAATGCAGCTTCTCTAATCTTTTCTTCATGGCCCTTAAAAGTTTTTCCATTCCATTCGGGAATGTTATTAATTTCTAAAAGTTTCGTAACTTGCTCTTGAAAATATTTCAAACAAAAGTTTCGTAACTTGCTCTTGAAAATATTTCAAACATTTGCTTAAATCAAGACTTGAATATATATGTTTTGTCATTAATGGTAGGCGTTCCCTATTTTTTATTTGGAAATTCTACCTTTTTTTTGACCACAATACCAGTCTGTCTCAACTTCTCTCATCTGATAAATTTATTTAGGTGATTTCGCTCAATATATATGTATACGATATTTTAATCGTACAGTCAGTGATTTTTATCGATGCCTGTTTTGGGTTTATCGATGCCTGTTTTGGGTTTATCGATGCCTGTTTTGGGTTTAGTGATCGCACACTTTTTGCCCCACCTCACAAAATCGTGTTGCTCCCGAAGAAAACTCTTTCTTCAGGAAGAAATACTATGAGTACAGTAAATCTATTAGCAGAAATATCGATAATTACAGTATTAAGAACAGTAATAGCACTGAGTTTAGTAGTAAATGCTCAAGCTGCGACGATTACTCTTTTAGAGGAAAATTTTAACACCGAGAATAATGGTTCTGGCGTATTAAATTATGGTAGCTTTACTAACTTCGATGCCACATATGGGACAGTTGATATAAATGGATATTCTGACTTCTTGCCTGGTAATGGACTATACGTAGATGCAGAGGGTTCAACATCCAATGCTGGTAAACTCTCATCTAAATCCACCTTTGTGTTTGGTTCAGGTGACTTAGTGAATCTTTTATTTAAACTAGCTGGAGACCAACGAAATAATGGAAATAACTCGGTGATTGTATCTCTGGGTAGCTTGTTTAACGAAAGTTTCATACTGCCATCAACCCAAGGTTTTACTACTTTTACCCGCAGTTTCACCGTTGCCTCAGATACAAGTGCTAAATTAGCTTTTGAGGGAGTTGGTGGAGATAATATTGGATTGTTGATTGATGATGTCAGCTTGACTAAATCAGTTCCCCAACCTCCTTCTCTCATTGGTATCCTAGGCTTAGGTGGTTTTGGCGTTACCTCTCTTCGCAAGCGCAAACAAGAAAAAGTTGCGGTTAAAGTGTAACAAGCAATAAATAAATTTACTCTTAAACTTAACTTCTGCTGTGTCACGGCTTCACTGACATGGCAGTTTTTCTTTTAAGTCAGTGGCATCGGCTTTAAGAGGCTAGCGGCAAAATTGATTCCACAGACCTGTCTTAATAATGAATTTATGGCGAAGAGAGGGGTCGTTAAGTGCTAACCTAAAAGATGATATTACTTGATCTCAGGTCTTAGACGACCGACTCTCAAACATAGCTTCAATCATTTAGGCGCAGCATGGTCACCACCGCAGAAAAAACAAACATAGGTTACATTACCCAAATCATTGGTCCAGTTGTAGACGTTAAGTTCCCGGGCGGTAAATTACCCCAAATCTACAACGCTTTGACCATCAAAGGCACTAACGAAGCTGGACAAAGCATCAGCTTGACCGTTGAAGTACAGCAACTGCTAGGCGACAACCAAGTTAGAGCCGTGGCGATGAGTACCACTGACGGATTAGTACGTGGTTTGGAAGCCGTTGATACTGGCGCTCCCATCAGCGTACCCGTAGGTAAAGCTACTCTGGGTAGAATTTTCAACGTTTTGGGCGATCCTGTAGATAACCAAGGACCTGTAAACGCTGAAGCCAGACTACCCATCCATCGTGATGCTCCTAAATTCACAGAATTGGAAACCAAACCTTCTGTGTTTGAAACTGGGATTAAAGTTGTTGACTTACTGACTCCCTACCGACGCGGCGGTAAAATTGGTCTGTTCGGCGGTGCTGGTGTTGGTAAAACCGTGATCATGATGGAATTGATAAACAACATTGCTACCCAACACGGTGGTGTGTCTGTATTCGCGGGTGTGGGTGAACGTACTCGTGAAGGTAATGACCTCTACAATGAAATGATTGAATCTGGAGTTATCAACAAAGACAACCTCAATGAATCTAAGATTGCTCTAGTTTACGGTCAAATGAACGAACCACCCGGAGCTAGAATGCGGGTTGGTTTGTCTGGTTTGACAATGGCTGAGTATTTCCGTGATGTGAACAAGCAAGACGTATTGCTCTTTGTTGACAACATTTTCCGGTTTGTACAAGCTGGTTCTGAAGTATCCGCACTATTGGGACGGATGCCTTCTGCGGTAGGATATCAGCCTACTCTGGGTACAGATGTTGGTGCATTGCAAGAACGGATTACTTCTACTACCGAAGGTTCTATTACTTCTATTCAAGCTGTATATGTACCTGCGGATGACTTGACTGACCCCGCACCTGCAACTACCTTTGCTCACTTGGATGGTACAACAGTATTGTCTCGTGGTTTGGCAGCTAAGGGTATCTATCCAGCAGTTGATCCTCTGGGTTCTACTTCTACCATGCTACAGCCCAACATTGTTGGTGATGAACACTACAACACTGCTCGCGCTGTACAATCAACTCTACAACGATACAAAGAACTACAAGACATCATCGCCATTCTCGGTTTAGATGAATTGTCTGAAGAAGACCGTCTGATTGTAGCACGGGCGCGGAAAGTTGAGCGTTTCTTGTCTCAGCCCTTCTTCGTAGCTGAAGTATTTACTGGTTCTCCTGGTAAGTATGTGAAGTTGGAAGACACCATCAAAGGTTTCCAGAAGATTCTCTCCGGTGAGTTGGATGCTTTACCAGAGCAAGCTTTCTACTTGGTAGGCGATATTAACGAAGCAATCGCAAAAGCTGAAAAGCTCAAAGGTTAATAGGTAATGGGTAATGGGTAATGGGTAAGAAATTTCTCCCAATTACCAATTACCAATCACCAATCATAAGTAGAAACTAAGAATATGACACTAACCGTTCGTGTAATTTCCCCAGATAAAACTGTGTGGGATGCTCAAGCTGATGAAGTAATTCTTCCCAGCACAACTGGTCAGTTGGGTATCCTGACTGGACACGCACCAATGTTATCTGCCTTAGATACAGGTGTAATGCGTGTTCGTGCTACCAAAAATTCCAATTGGCAAGCGATCGCACTTCTAGGTGGTTTTGCAGAAGTTGAAGAAGATGAAGTTACCATTCTTGTTAATGGTGCTGAACGTGGCGATGCTATTAATTTAGAAGAAGCCCGTCAAGCTTACAACGAATCACAAACTAAGTTGAACCAAGTTACCGCAGGGGATAGACAAGCTCAAATCCAGGCAAATCAAGCCTTTAAACGCGCTCGCGCCCGTTTTCAAGCTGCTGGTGGTATGGTTTAAAACCTGTATTGGTAATTTAATCATTTGATATTGCATGGTGGTTATAACCATCATGCAAATTTTTATGGTTTTTTAACCAGGGGTTTCATAAAAAACCTCACGGGAGTTTGGAAACCCAGTGGCTTTTAGCCCTGGGAGGAAAAACGACAACGACACGGTGGGCTTTAGCCTGTTGCATAGCATCCTTCTAGAATCCCCTAGCCTTTAGGCAGGGGAGAGTCAAATCAGGTGGGTTGTATTTCTGCTGCTACGCGTCCAACAGCTGACGCTAACAACTGGACAAGATATAGGATTCCTATTTGATTTTGGAACAAAACTCCGTATACCTTAAGATTCTGGAATCCTCTTGCCTCTTGCCCCCTGTCTACGCAAGTAATTATGGCTTACGCCACGCAAGCTATAAGGAATCAAACCGGATTCCTATATTACTCCTATTTGTTGTTGAGTTAACTATTTTTTCCAGTAGTAGAAAGTCCTTCAACTATTAATGAAGGAGTATAACAAGCACCATTCCAATCTGCATCTCCACCCAGTTTAACTATTTGTTTAAGGGCTGTGTAAACATTACCGACGACCATTGTATCTTTAACTCTGCCAATTATTTGGCCTTTTTTTACCCGATACCCCAAATCAATATTGATGGAAAAGTCACCAGAAATTCCGCCACTTTCTCCTAATATTTGATCCACGATTAAACCATCATCCATATCTTCAATTAATTCTTGTAAGGATGGGGTACCGGGTTGGATGAGGAAGTTAAATAAACCAGGGGTGGGATAACTACCCAAACCAGGACGAAAACCATTCCCAGTGCTACCAATTCCTAATTGTTGTCCGGTGGTGCGATCGCTATAAAAATTCTGTAAAATCCCGTTTTCGACAAATATCAAAGATTTTGTAGGATTGCCTTCATCATCAAAAGGACAACTATAAGGCCCAGCTTCAGGATCTTGGTAAAGAGTGAGAGTGGGTACAATAATTGGTTTACCTAACCTTTCTGCCCAAGGAGAAGCTTTTTCTAAGACTTGCTTACCATTTAAAGCAGCTTGTACAGTTCCCCACAACATATCTGCCGCTTTGGAAGTGAATAAAACCGGAAGACGACCGCTAGGAGTATAAACGTTTTCTTGCGCCCAATTTAATCGCTGTAAAATTTGATGAGCAACTTTATCGGGGTTGAGTTCACCACGTTGAGTTTGTCCATCAGCAACGCTTAAAAAATCATCACCTCTAACCCATTCTGCGGACATATAGCAACTGAGAGTAGTATCACTATAGTGACAATCTAAACCTTTGCTGTTGATTAACCTGGTATTTTCAACATCACATTCCCAGTCGCTATTACAGAGAACATCAGGATAGATATCACGAATCAGAATAATCGCTTCTTTACCCCAGTTAATCAACATCTCCACTGGTACAGCTTCCCCCAAATCTGGGTAAAATTCCAGAGATTTACTGACCAATTCTACTGGTTCAGGTTGATTTAATTGACTCAAATCGAGCGTTCGCTCTACCATCACCTGGGGATCTACAGAACCGTAAGCCACAGTCAGTCCGGGACGACCGTTTCTCCATAGCCGCAGTGCAGTACCTTCAGATTGACTAGTTTCTAGTTGTTTCAGGCGGTTAGCCTCAAAAAACACTGGACGAGAAAGCGATCGGGACTGATACACTTCCGCAGCCTCTGCGCCAGATTTTAAGGCAAGTTCTAGCAGATCTTCCGCTAGTGTATCTTGTGACAAATTTGCAGAACCCATTTTCCTTGATGAATTGTGGATTTTGGATTGTAAAGCCTAGATAGACGCTGATCATTATCCCATCAGCTTGCCTCAACAGTTGTAAATCTCATGGAATTGGGCATGGGGCATAGGGTAATTGGTAAAACTCTTCACCCCATCATCCCAATCCCCAGTCCCCAATCTCTACAGATTCACCTCTTGTAACAGCCAAAAACCAGAAAAAGATTGAACTTGAGGATCAGACTGTACACCGATAAAATGTACTCCATTGGCTTGTTGCTTCGTTTCTTCAAAGCCTTGAGCTTCTTTGAGAAGTTGGGGAGTGCGGATATTTGCCAAAACCCAGCTTTCTGTTGCACCGGTTTCTAAAATCAATCTGTCACCTTGACTAGTATCAAATCGCAAATAAGCCATTTCTAAACCAGACATCCATCCAGCAATAGGTAAAGCCCTGGGTGAAAACATCAAAATGCCAGGAATGCGAGTTTCTGGTGATAATTGCGCCAATTCTAGGGGAAAAGCTTCACCAAAGCCAATTTCCCAATCTGGCATATCCACAAAATCCTTGGCTTCTAAAGTCACAAATGCCCATTGTTTGCCTTCCAAAGCATCTGGTAAACGCTGCGGTAAAGGTCTATCTAAACGGACTGAAGGATTAGCCCCCCCTTGATATCCTAGTTCTTGAGGATAAACTTCCTCCATACGTTGCTGTAGCCATTGGTTGAGAACCAAAGCCCGCCGACTAGGTAAAGCCGGAATACCCGCATCCTGACAAGCTTTGGTAATCATATTATTCATTTGGCGACGGAAAAAGCGGATTTTGATTGGCGCTTCCCCGGCTTTATTTATCGCTTCCTGTAAGGCTGTCCGCAACCAAACTGAATTTACTTGGGTACTAGGGCAATATTGAGCATAGCGAAACAAGGAATCAGTTTTCGTGCGGACATCCACAGGACTTTCACACACTAAGATTTCCCAAACTTTTTTTTGATTTGCGTCCAAAATCGGACGGGAGTAAAAATCGAGTTCCCAAATACTGCCCATGTTATGCGGTGAAATCTGGCGAGTTCATGTTTTGTTATGTTTTTACTCTACCAGTTCACTGCTTATCTGTTTAAACAGTCCTTTAACTTTTGAGCCAAAACCGAAACATGAGGTTCAGACATGATACTATCGTGATTCCCTGATATATCATAAATTTCCACGCACCCAGTTGCTAACTCCTCCCATTTTTCCATATGAGGAGCATATTCTTCCATGTTATCAATTGCTCGAAAAAAGATTATTTTACCTGGATAAACTTGAGGATAATAACTTCTATAGGCACGAACGATCGCATCTCTGACTGCTAAGTTGCGGAGGGCATGAGGTAAAGGTAGATTCCTCTTCACATAAAATTGATAGACATTATCCTTAATAATATCCTGAATGCGTCGATTAATCTTTTCCCAAATCGCAATAATCTGCTGTTTAAATGTTAAATTACCAAAATAGCTGCGATTACGCTTAATCATATCCATTACATGGAATATAGATGAATAGGTACGAGACGCTGTTTTTCTTGAAAAGAAAGGATTTAAAACTGTATTGTCTGTAGGTATCATTTTCAGAGGATAGGCATCGAAAATAGTTAGTAATTCAACAGTCTCTCCTTGAGCATGAAGTTGTTGTGCCATTTCATAAGCTATCATACCTCCTACACACCATCCTCCTAATAAATATGGTCCATGGAGCTGAATAGTCTGTATTTCTTGAATATAGTGAGAAGCCATATTTTCAATACAAGTATGAGGAGAACTTTTTCCATCTAGTCCTTGTGCTTGTAAACCATAAACTGGTTGATCAGCATCTAGTTTAGATAACAAATTCAAGCTGTGTATCAACCCTCCTGATGCCGTATGAATATAGAAAAAAGGTGGTTTTGATCCTTTGGTTTGAATAGGAACTAACGAAGACCACAAAGTTGAGCATCCTTCTTGTCTAAGGACATTAGCTAGTTGCCAAATTGTAGGAGATTGGAAAAGATGAGTGAGAGGAATATTTTTGCCAAATATCTTGTGAATTTGAGCAAACAGGGTTACAGCTAGTAATGAATGACCTCCTAAATCGAAAAAATTATCACTTAATCCTATGGGTTGAATACCTAAAACATTCTCCCAAATCTTAATAAGTTGCAGTTCTAAATGATCGGTAGGTTGGAGATTTTTTTCTGATTCCAAATTTCTAAAATCGGGAACAGGAAGGTTATAATAGTCTATTTTTCCATTAGCAGTTAAAGGGAAAGATTCTAATACGACAAACGCAGCAGGAATCATATAATCAGGTAGCTGCTGTTTTAGGTAGTCGCGTATTTGATACGATATTTCTAATTGTAATGAAGTAAATTCTTGATTAAATTTTTTCTGTTTGCCGTTCCCTGTTACCTCTGTGGAAAAGTTGGGGATAATATAGGCAACTAATCTTTTATCACCAGGTATATCTTCTCTAGTAATTATTTTTGCTGCTTTCAGATTTGTATGTTGGTTTAATATTGCTTCTATTTCTCCTAATTCTATCCTAAAGCCGCGAATTTTAACTTGGCTATCAATCCGTCCCAGGAATTTAATATTCCCATCTGGTAGATAGGAAGCTACGTCCCCAGTTTTATACAATCTTGAATTATCAAAGGGACTAGAAACGAATTTTTCATCTGTTAATTCAGGTCGATTTAAATAACCACGTGCTAAAGCTATTCCACCAATATATAACTCTCCCGCGACACCGATAGGGACGCTATTTTTCTGATGATCAAGAATATATATTTTACGGTTTGGTAAGGGACGACCAATAGGAATGTTGGTATACGATTCTATTAGTTTGATATTTTGAGGAATTGTAAAAGTGATTGCGGTTATGGTTGTTTCAGTTGGTCCATAAGCATTGATTAAACATATTCCTTTCATGGGACTGTTGTACCAGATTTTCAGTATTGCTGGTGGTAGTGCTTCGCCTCCACAAATAACTAATCTAAGTTCATTGATATAAATACCACAAGTTTTTTCATCTATAGATTGCAACCATTGAGTCAAGTAAGCTATGGGAATGGCAATAACAGTCAAACTGTAATCAATTAATTTTCCGTGGAACTCCCAGGGAGTTAATGATTGTGCATCAACTAAGATTAGGGTTGCTCCAACTGTGAGAGTTGGTAAAATTTGCTCTAAAGAGACATCAAAACTCAGAGAGACAGACTGTAAAATGCGATCACTTGCATTCAATTGATAGTGTTCTATGATATTCTGACAATGATATGCGATCGCCTGATGTTCAATCAAAACCCCCTTCGGTGTTCCTGTTGAACCAGAGGTATAAATAACATAAGCCAGATTTTCGCCTGTTATGCAACTTTGCAGATTATTTGTAGATTCTGTTGCAATCTTCTCCCAGTCTCCATCTAAATTCACAACTTGCAGAGAATTTATTAAAAACTTATCAGCTAAAGATTCTTGAGTCAAAAGAATAGAAACTTGTGCATCCTCAATCATAAACCTGAGACGTTCTTGAGGATAAACCGGATCTAGCGGTAAATAAACACCTCCAGCTTTGAGGATTGCTAACAAACCAATAATCCTTGCTAAAGATGGTTCTAAACACAATCCTACCAATTTATCGGCATTGACTCCTAATTTTTGTAGATAATTTGCTAATTGATTTGCACGTTGATTGAGTTCTTGATAAGTTATTTGTTGCTGCTCAAATATTACCGCAATTGCATATGGTGTTTCTTCTACCTGTTCTTCAAATAGTTTATGAATACACTTATTTTGACGATAATTTATTTTATTTTGATTCCATTCAAGTAATAATTGATGTTTTTCCGGTTCTGTTAATAAAGGTAATTCCCAAATATTTTGATTAGAATCAGTCAATATACCAGATAATAAAATCTTAAAATGTTCCCTCATTCTTTCTATCGTCGAATCATCAAATAAATCAGTATTATATTCCCATTCACCTATTAACTGTCCTTTCCTTTCTTCCATTGATAAAGTCAGGTCAAATTTAGAAGTTTGTACTGCTGGTTTTAAAGGTGTTAACGTCAAATCTGGTAAATTTAATTCTCCCATTGGTGCATTCTGCAAAGCAAACATCACCTGAAATATAGGAGTATGACTTAAATCGCGTTCTGGTTGCAAAATTTCAACTAGTTGCTCAAATGGTACATCCTGATGGGTGTATGCTTCTAAACATATCCGTCGGACTCGACTTAGTAATTCGTTAAAACTGGGATTATTACCTAAATCAGTTCGCAATGCTAAAGTATTCACAAAAAAGCCCATTAATCCTTCAATTTCTCTGCGGTTACGTCCCGCAATGGGAGTTCCCACTATCACATCTTCTTGTCCACTGTAGCGACAAAGTAATACTTTAAATGCCGTTAGTAAAGTCATGAACAAAGTCACAGCCTCTTTTTGAGCAAAGGATGTGATACTTGCAGTTAATTCTGGGGATAATATGAAGGTTTTTATTGCTCCTTGGTAGGTTTGCACTCTGGGACGAAGACGGTCTGTAGGTAATTCTAATATAGGTAAATTTCCACTTAATTGCTGTTGCCAGTAATTTAGTTGCGATTCTAAAACAGTACCAGTAAGCCACTTTCTTTGCCATAAAGTAAAGTCTGCATACTGAATAGTAAGTTTTGGTAATGGAGACTTCAAACCTTCATCATAAGCTGTATAAAGTGCCTTTAATTCATCAAATAAGACTCCAAAAGACCAGCCATCAAAAATAATGTGATGAATATTAAATAACATTATAAACTCTTCTGCACTCAATTGCAACAATTTGACATAGAATAGAGAACCTTCAGCTAGATTAAAAGGTTTTTTTGCTTCTTGTTTAGCTATTTTTTGAGCTTCTATTTTCCGTTCCTTGTTAGTTAGAACTTGTAGATCAATGATGGGTAAATCGAAGTCAATATTATTAGCAATAACCTGTGTTGCTTGTCCATCTATAGCTACAAAATTTGTGTGTAGGATTTCATGACGCTGTACAATTTCACCTATGCTTTTTTTTAAAGTACTAATATTAAGTTTACCCTGAATATGAAAACTGTAGGATAGATTATAAGCGGTGCTATTCGGTTGTAATTGATCTAAAAGCCAAAGACGCTGTTGAGCAAAAGATAGGGATAATTTTATTTGAGGCTTTCTGGTGTGAATGGGTGATACTAATAAAGAATTATTGGTTTGTTCAGTATTACTGATTTGTTCCGATATTTGGGCAATAGTAGGAGATTCAAACAATAAGCGTAGGGACAGTTCTAAACTTAAGGTTTGTCTAATACGAGAAATGACTTGTGTGGCTAATAATGAATTTCCTCCTAATTCAAAGAAGTTATCATTCATACCTATGGTTTCTACTTTTAGTAGCTGACTCCAAATTTGCGCGATTATTTCTTCTGTAGGAGTTCGAGGAGCAACATAATTACTTTGAGTAGCTGAAAAATCAACAGCAGGAAGAGCGCGATGGTCAATTTTGCCGTTAGGAGTTAAGGGGAAAGTCTCTAACACCACAAAAGCAGAAGGAATCATATAATCTGGTAACTTCTGTTTGAGGTATTCACGTATTTTTTGCGATATTTCCCCTTGATTATTTTCCTGTATGTTGGGAATAACATAGGCAACTAATCTTTTGTCCCCAGGGATATCTTCTCTAGTGATAACTTTAGCTTCTCTCAAGTGTGGATGTTGATTTAATAAAGCTTCAATTTCTCCTAATTCTATTCTGAAGCCGCGAATTTTTACTTGATTATCAATACGTCCTAGATACTCAATATCTCCATTTGGTAAATAACGAGCTAAATCTCCTGTTTTGTAAAGACGAGCTTTTGCTTGATTGTTGAAAGGATGAGAAATAAACCTTTCAGCAGTTAATTCTAGGTGATTTAAATACCCACGCGCTAAACCTGCACCTCCTACATAAATTTCCCCAGCAATACCTACAGGCACTGGTTGCAGATGGGAATTTAATATGTAAAGTTGTAAATCGGGAATTGCACAACCAATAACTTTTGCTGAAGAACTGAGATCATCTATATTGATGGGATGATAGGTAACATGAACTGTTGTCTCTGTAATCCCGTACATATTCACTAATTGGGTAAACTTGTCTCGATGTTTATCAACCCAAGGTTTTAAACTTTGAATATCAAGAGCTTCTCCACCAAAAATGACGAAACGTAAGCTTAAATTACTGTGATTATTTAACGACGTTTCTAGTTGAATCAATTGCTGAAATGCTGAAGGTGTTTGATTGAGAATCGTAATTCTTTCCCGAGATAATAACTTGTAAAATAACTCTGGCGAACGACTTACATAATAAGGAATAATAACCAGACGACCGCCATATAAAAGTGCACCCCAAATTTCCCATACGGAAAAGTCAAAAGCATAGGAGTGAAAGCAACTCCAAACATCATTATTGTTAAATTGAAACCATGGCTGTGTGGCTGCAAATAAACAGATGACATTATGGTGCGGAATGATAACTCCTTTGGGCTTTCCTGTTGATCCAGATGTATAAATAATATAGGCTAAATTATCTGGTTTAACTGTTATTTCTGTTTGTTGTATGGGTATTTTAACAATACCTTCCCAATCGTTATCTAAACAAACTATTGTAGCTTGATTTGTGGGAAGTTTTTCAACTAGATGTTGTTGTGTTAATATAATTGATACTTGGGAATCTGAAAGCATGAAAGCTAAACGCTCTTTGGGATAAGCAATATCTAAAGGCACATAAGCACCACCTGCTTTGAGAATGCCTAATATTCCCACAATCATTTCTATCGAGCGTTCTGTACAGATACCAACTAAAACCTCTGGTTGCACTCCCAATGATTGTAAATAATTTGCTAATTGATTTGCACGTTGATTGAGTTCTCTATAAGTAAGTTTTCCATTTTCAAATACTACCGCAACGGTATCTGGTGTTTTCTCTACCTGTTCTTCAAATAATTCATGAATGCACTTATCTTGGGGATAATCTGTCCGAGTTTGATTCCATTCGACTAATAATTGATATCTTTCCCACTCTGTGAGTAAAGGAATATTCGCAAGTGTTTGTTCAGGAAGATAAATTATATTTGTTAATATAGTTTCTAAATGTCCTAGCATTCTATCTATGGCATCATCAGCAAATTGAGTCTGCTGATAATTAATTCTTAGTAATAAATCTGATTCTGCATCAATAGATAAGATCAGAAGATATTTAGCCTCTTCAAGATATTCTATTTTTTCATAATTTCCACATATTACCAGCGTCTCAAATAAGGGAAATTCTGGGGGAACTTCACTCCATTGTTGGATTTGTAATAAGGGAGTAGATTTATATTTTCCCAAAATGGAGCATTGTGTCTGTATTTCTGTCAACCACGATAATACTGAAGCATCAGGTTCAACAGAAATTCGCATAGGTACAATGTTAAAATCCAGTTCCTTTATCATTACACCAAACAGAATATCTGTTTCTCTAGTATAGTGACTTAAAAGTATAGCGACTGCCCCTTGAATAGAAGTATAAAAACTTAATTTATGGTTTTGAGCAAAAGTTATTAAATCCGAAGTTTTACTCCTTAGAAGGCAAATCTCTTTCGTTTGACGAGATGGGTGAGATAAGGAGTCAGGAGTCAGCGTTGGTAATGTGATAGGGGCTGTGAAACCGCGCAAAAAAGCCCGCCAGAATTTTTCATAATTTGAGTATGAATCTAGATAAATATCTTCTATAGTTTTCATAACTAAGCTAGTTTTTTACTAAATCACTTTCTGTTCTGTATACTTTCTTAATTGAGTATATCATATGTTTGATAAGTATTAAAATCCCCTGTTAAACCCAGAGTTTAACAGGGGATTTTTGAGTTCAATTAGGAAGCGCCAAAATTGGTATTTCTAGCGAGTTATGGGTTTCCTCCGTAGTAAACATTATCTGCAAGACAAAGACCGTTATTGTAATCATCCAACCTGCTATTAATCAAGTCACCAGAATCCAAGGGATAGAGGACATTGCTGTTGGATCTATAGGCGCTTGGTAAACTGGAGGCGCTGCCAAAACTAGTAGTCCAGACACTATTAGCAAGCTGAGGACTATTAACGCTACCGATACCGGTCATTTGGTAGATCGCACCATCACCTTTATTATCTCCATTTTCGTCTGGAGTTAAGGCTTGTAACCAATTGATGCCTTCGTTGATGTAGTATAGTTCATCCTTATAAGTTGTATTCGCGGTATCAATGGGGTTGCCAGCAAGATAGTTCAACCAACCAGCAACTAGAGAACGACCAAGACCGTACCGCTTATCTGTGTTGGGGTGCAGGTTGGAATCAAAAATTTGGCGTGCTTGATTGAGAGTATAAAAGATTGTGTTCTCACCTGCATCAGTTTTACCGTTGCGGTTGAAGTCACCGATGAGTAACCCTATGTCATAAGATCCGCTTACAGGATCAAGAACTTTTCCAGGCTGTTCAGAGTTGGTATAAGGTGCGAACAGAAGATCACTGTCGGCGAAATTGGACTGTGTTTTTTGTGATGGTTCGTTGCCTTGGAAACCATCCCAGAACTTCTGCCAGTCACAACTTTGCCAGAAGCCAGGGGTAGGAACACCAGGAGCACATGGGACAGTAGGAGCAGCAATTACGGTGTCAGTGTCGGTGGCGCTGTTGTTGCTGGTGTTGGTCTCAGTGAAACCAGTGGGAGCAGTTACTGTGGCAGTGTTAGTCAGAGACACTGTTGCTGGTGGAACATATTTATGAACGTCTAAATACCGAATCTTGAATTGATCGTTTGTATCATCAGTCTTAGCGGCGATTACTAGAGTGTTACCCAGGTTTTGATTGGCATTGATATCTGCCCAGCGATCACTACTACTACCTAAGTTGATTTCAGTGAAGCCAAAGCTGTTGAGAATTGAGTCGCTTAAAGTCGTGATCGTATTGTTAAAGTTACCAATCCAGACAGAGATATCACTGTCATTAACGACGTATTGCAAATAGGCTTGATCTACAACAACTGATTCAGAGAATTGGAACAGGACGTAGTTATCTGTGCCACTGACGTTATCAACGCGATGAGAAATAGTGGATTCGCTGCTATCGGTGACACCTAAACCACCACTATAGCTACCAAGATAGGCATTATTCCAAGCTCCATTTGTACGATCTACACGGCTAAAGGCACGTGCTGTAACAGAAATACCATCCTTTGTGAATGTCCGGGTATTGCCGTCTGTTCCATCTGTCGAACTACTGCCATTAAAGTCGAATGTGGTGAGACTGCGTGTAGAATTTGTGGAAACTGCGTTGGCAGCCACTTTACCTGTCACCGTATATGTGATGCTGCTACCGGCTGTCAGGGTTACGTAATCGTTGATAGAGCCTGTACCACTGGTTTGATTATCAGTAGCTCCTCCGGTGGCCACACTTGTCCAAGTGACATTTGTCAGATTAGTTGGCATGATATCGCTCACCAAGGCATTGGTAGCAGTAATCAAACCATTATTTTGAGCCACGATAGTGTAGGTTATCTGCTGTCCAGGAGTTACTATCGTCAAACCATCGGTTTTGGTAATCGACAAGTCATCGGCACTTTGATAAATACCTGCATCCACAGTAGTGTTGTTTTCACCAGAAGCAAGAGTAACAATCTGAGTTTTGCCCGTGGTGGTACTAGCATCAGAATCTACAGTATCATCAGTACCTAAGTTAGCTTGAGTGAACTGATATCCTGCAGGTAAATTAGAGAATCCGACTTGATATTGTTGACCAGGTGTTAGTCCATCAAAGTTGTAGCTGCCACTGGCATTAGTAGTTGTAGTCAGAGTAGTGTTGTCCCCAGTGGTACTAATTAGTCCATCAGTTCCCCCACTAGTCAGGTTAACAGTTACACCACTTACTCCTGCTTCAGTAGTATCTTGAATACCATTGTTGTTAGCATCATTGAATACAAAGTTTCCTAATGAAGCTGTTTTATAGAAGCCTGAATCAACTGTGGTGTCATTTTCTCCAGCAGATAGATTAACAACATCGGAGATGAGTCCATCGCTATCAAGACTATCATTACTACCAACATTAGCGGGACTTACACCGTTAAAGCCTGTGACTTGTACAAACTGGACTTTGTAATTTGCTGGTTGCAGATTGGTGAAGGAGTAAAGTCCATCACTGTCTGTAGTGGTAGTAGCAATGACGAGGATGCCATCTGCATTCAATAGTTTAACAGTGGCATTACTGATACCTGTTTCTCCATCATCTTGAATCCCGTTGGCGTTGTTATCCAACCACACTCTGTCGCCTATACTGGCTGGTACGAGTTCACCGAAATTATTACCAGTGCCATTTGTCCCTGATGTCAGGGTAATGCTGCTGATGTTGTCGTTATTTAACGTTCCACCTTGAGTACCTACCGCATCTTTACCATCTAGGTAAGCAGTGGGTTGGGTTTCTGTCAGGGTATATGTTCCAGGATGCAGGTTGTCTACTGTGTAGTTACCATTAACATCTGTGGTAGTGGTACGGCTGACTGTGTTTCCTGAACCATCTGTACCTGTCAGGGTAATGGTTGTCCCGACAATGCCTGTTTCATTTGCATCTCTGACATCGTTGTTGTTGGCATCTAAGTATACGCTGCCGGAAAGGCTTGCAAGATTGAAGAATCCAGCATCAACTGTTTTGTTAATTTCTCCAGCAACTAAGGTAATGGGAGTTGAAGTAAAATTATTGCTGGGGTTGGCGTTGGAATCTAGATATGTGTTGTTACCTTGGAGATAAGGACTGACTGTGTTCAAGCCATTAGGCAAGGTAAATTTCACCTGATAAAAGCCATTGGGGGCATTAGTTACACCAGCGGCATTAACGGTGATATTAGGTAAAAGTGGTCCGAACTGATACCAGCCCTTCTCAACTATTGTTGTCTTGGGGTTGTCTCCGGTCGTAGTAGTACCGATAACAGCACCGCTTTCATTGAGCAATGTGACTGTTGCTCCATCAATTCCTGATTCGTTAGCTTCCTGAATCCCATTCGCATTCAGGTCTTCCCAAACAAAATCTCCAATACCCGCTGTCTTAACTTCCAGTAAGATAGGCTGTAAGTTCAAACCCTTAACAATGACACCAAAATCTTGTCCTGCTACAGGCACAAAGTTAGTACCATTGGTTACAGCCAGAGCAATGAGATCATTTGCTTTTTGATCAGTTGTGTCATAGGTCCCTAATGTACCACTGTCTGTAGTGTCTACCGGGTTGCCAAGGATTTTCCATATGGCTAACTGCACATCACCGTAAGTATAGTCAACATTATTGTAGCGGTATTTGTTATTGACTAAGTTGGCTGCTTCGGTAACGTTGTTAATCAGCCAGTTGATTTGCTGAAGTTTATCCAGGTAGGGGTCGGGATCTGAGACAAGTATCTGTAAGCCTGTATAAAGGAGATCAGTGGGTATGTTTCCATAGCTAGAATATACACTAGCGTTGTTAAAACTGCCTCCGCTCAGGTTAGTTGTAGCATTAATACACCAAGCGTCATAACTTCCGTTGAGTAATCCACCGTTAGTGATGGTGACATTGACGTAGCTGGGTAAAATAGATTTTGTGCTTGTTGATGTATCTTTTTGATCACGTATGAGTATTTCGGTGGCTGTAGTTGGTAATGTGGAGTTGAATATTGAGAGAGTGTTGTCTGCCATAATTTTTGTTTCCTTTTTAGTAATTCCAAGAGTGTTTTTGGTTAGTCTAGGAATTGTTACGCTATTTATTGAACTGTGCTTTCTCTGTATAGCAAAGCTGTTATTTTTTCCCTCGAAATGTTTGCTCTAATTAAGTGCAAATAAGTCTTAAAAACAAAGGTTAAAATCAACATTGAGGTTGATTTTAACAGCATAAATAACTCATGCGTTTAATTAATATGCATTCAAATAGTATGTAATTGACCAGACAGGATTCTGACCAAATGTTATTACATCACTAAAAAATGTAGTGATTTCTGCGCTAAGTAATCAGCACTATTTTTAAGCATTATTTGTGGACAAATAAAGAAGGATAGTGTTTAATTTGTCGGTGATGAATTAACATTTCATACATAATAATATTACTGATAATAAAATTACTAGTCTTTTTTCGTAAATTTTCAGTCAAAATATGTGTAAATTCCATGAAGATTGACTCTTATTGAGTCAGTGTAATTACTTGGTATGCTGCACCGGAGATAAAATAGCCATCCCTGATTTCTTAACAGCTAACTATGTATAGGTTTTAAACTTTAACTACGTGACTTAGGCAACTGGCACAATCGCTCTTGGTACGACCTCGATATGAACATTAAGCCGCTCAACCAAACCTAACGTTCGCGGAGCGTCTCTGAAAGAGATAGTGAAGAATCTCCGAGATAAGTAGGTAGACACAAATAAACATAAGTATGTAACAAAATGTCAATTACCTGAAACCCTTGGGATTGCTTGATTCCCCTTTGCTGCATTCGCCATGACATAGTTATAAATTTTTCTGCCCACCTACTTACTAGTATCGCCGTGAATTCAAAATGTATACGGCGTGAGCTTTTCAGAGATTTGGTATGGTTACTTGATTTACGCCGTACTGTACTAGAGCCTACGCCACGCTCCGCGTTTACGCAGTGTCCCGAAGGGATACGCTGCACGATCAGTATTACATAAGTCCAAGTTTCACCCGTTTGGAGTATACCAAATCAACAATCACGGAGTCGCAGATCACAATTCTTGAAACTTTACGTGACCGTATTTTGTCTGAACTGAAGTTGGGTAAGCAAGCTCCTGGTTACAAAACTGCCCTCAAAGCTCTCAATCATTTCATTAGCCTTAAATCAAGGTTTGCAGAACTTTTTGAAAAATATTGTTGAACATCTACAAGCTGGATTACTAGGCTGGCTGACTGGAGGTTTGGGTATCAAGCAAGAAATTAATCTTGAAAGTCCCCAAAGTATCTTTAGTTTGGCACTGGGACTGCTGGGGGTGAACTGGAATTATATTCGCCAAAAAGCTGTCAAGGACAAGAAAATTGGCGAAGCAAAAGTTAAAAGGCTAGAAACCAGTTGTGAACTTTTAAAAACCCTGAAAGATAAAGGGGTAGTCGGTTTATGGCAGCAAATACAAAACACGATAGGCGACTTCAAACAAATAGTGATTGAGAAAATCAAAAATCTGCTCATCACAGAGGTGATAACTAAAGCAGTGCAGCAGTTGTTGTCAACTATAGTTCCTGGTGGAGCTATAGTTAAACTTGCTGAAACCTGTTACAAAGTACTCAGCTTCTTAATTGAAAAAGCAACAAAAATTGTACAAGTAGCCAATACAGCAATTGGAGCAGTGAATAAAGTTACATCTGGCAAGGTAACAGATGCGGCTAATTCAGTAGAGACAGCTTTAGTTCAATCAATTCCTGTTTTGCTTGGGTTCTTTCCTCGATTACTTGGCATTGAAAATCTGGCAATCAAAGTGAAAGAGTGGTTATCAAAGCTCAAAGCAAGGATAGATAATTTCATTTATACACTCTTGAATCAGGAGGTTAATTGGTTGTCGAAGTTCCCTAAAGGGACAAAGACTGCTAGGCCTAAGCCACCTTCAAATAACAATACGACAGCCAGCCCTAGTAACCAGCCAGATCATGATAATAAGGTTCGAGTTGGTCTGGCTCAGATTGACAAAAAAGAAACAACATATTTAAATAATGAATGGTAGGATTTGGAAGAAAGATGCCCAGAAGGTAGCGAACAAAGTTAAGAAAGATAACCCTATCTTTAAGTCAATTACTGTAGTTGATGGTGGTGAAATCTGGGATTATGACTGGGTTGCTAGTAACGGAACAAAGAAAGGAGAGAAACAAGCTGAGAAAGCTCAGAACGATTCGGGAATTATAAAAAGTGATACTCCTCCATCGTTACCAGACTATAAGCATATCTTTCATAATGGAACTATTTATCCAACGGCTGGAAAACTGAAAAAAGAGGATATAGAGGCTATCGATGGTAATGATTTTGGTAAAGCTTTCTACGTTCATACAAAAGAGAATTGGCACAAAGCTAAAGAATGGGTCGAGGGTAAAGATGAAGGTTGGGGAGTTGTTAGTTTCCCGATTTCCGACGATATATGGAAACAAGAAGTCCAACCAGTTGACTAACTCATCTTGCGATTCGATAAACACCAGCCAGGCAATATGCCTAAGAATACTGATACAAAGAAGCTATTCAAAGATTGGGCTGATTTCGTTTACTATCACAAGGAATTTAACGGCAAGAACAGACCCCGAAATAAGTTACCAACATGGAGATATAAAATTATCCAGGGGCCAATGGGACGAACTTTTGAACGGGGTGAACCGCAAACAACTAAAACGAATAAAGTTCATCAGGTGGAATTTACGCAAACTGGAGTATATATTCTCAATCTTCCAGAAGTTAAAAAGCTGAAAATAGCTGTGGGCAAACCAAATAAAGATAAAAAGAAAAAATTAATTTATTAAATATTGAGAGGAAAATAATGAACGACTTAGACAGAGGATATTCCCTATCTCACCGAAGTCTTGGCAAATGAAGAAGACGAAGATGTGCGGGATTATTTAGAGTCTTGTTATTGAAGAAATACAAGCTAGACCCAAGCCAGAAATTCCCCGTGAACAGTTGCTTTACAGAGCTTATTTGAGTGAACCTACCATTAATGCCAGTTCAGACGTTCTTCAATTTCTCTCAGATGGAACTGGTAAATATCTATATTTCAATATGGGTGTCACTAGCTATGAAGCTCCTTTTCAATTCCCAATAGAAGGGTAGCAAATCTCGTTTCTGTTTGAGAACAAAAGTCAATGGATAGACACCAAATTGGAGATGGAGAAAACTACATACGACCATCCTCATGAAGGAGATGTACCCTGTTTGACACTAGTGTTTCAACTAAATCCTTTAAACCCTCGCTACAGAGAAAGAAGTGTAACTTATTATCACGTTTTTGGGAGTACTCCAGAGACTTGGCGTTAACTCAAAAAAATTATTTATTAAATAGACCTCTCCATAAAAACTATAAAGCTTACTGTGAATGGATTACAGGAGATTTAATTGATATAAAACAGCTATCGTTGCTGAACGTAAAAATGAGGGTTTGGGGATGAAAATCTCAAAATTATCAGAAATGTTGAGAAACATAGGTTTCTAAAAAGGTAAATGTGAAATCTGATAATTCAAATATTATGGCTTAGTATAAATGAAGCATTTAAGTAGGTGGGCGGGAAAATTTATAACTATATCATAGCGAATGTAGTAAAGGGCAATCAAGCAATCCCAAGGGTTTCAAGTAATTTACATTTTGTTACGGGGTTGTGTTTATTTGTGTCTACCTACTTAGATGTAACCTAACTAATCCACATACTGTCTCTATCACCTGACTATAACGATGTCGAGCTAGACGAAATCTATCACTGGATAAACACACCCCTTATTTTGGTGTTATTTCTGCTTTACGTCCTCCTCCAGAAGCAATTAACCTAACTTTTCTTTTTTCCTTTTCTGCTTGTTTTTCTCTATGCGTTCTCTTTCAGAGACGCTCCGCGAACGTTCAGAATGACACTTTTAAACTGTTTTTAGTATAACTGTCTCTAACTGTCTCTAACTGTCCTGCTTCAGCTAGTAAATGCTGATCCATCTAGTTGCTCAAATCAGTCAGCACTTGACAATGATTAATGTCACAATGTAAATCGTGACAGGCTCCTGGATATTCAATGCTTAGCTTATCTGGGTAAGTTACACGCTGATAAAAAATTTCACTTCCCCCAGGTAACGCTACTCTGTCAGCATCACCATGCAAAATCAACAGCGGTGCTTTCCATTCATGGGCATGGGCTTGAATCCACGCCAGTGTAGCAAAGAATTCTGTAGAAAACCGGGCTGTAGCAGGGGTATGACGCAAAGGGTCTTGGGTGTAGGTAGATAAAATATTTGGATCTCGTGAACCAGCAGTTGTGTCTAGTCCTGTATTTAAGGAAAAACGTGGCCACACGCGCGATAGCATTTTTCCTAAAAGCACGCGCATGGGTGATACTCCCACTTCTCCAATACTAGGTGCAAAAGCAATTGCTCCTTCCAATCCAGATGTATCTTTTGGATAACGCAAGACCTATTCTAGGACAATCATTCCCCCCATGCTATGTCCAAACAAAAAAATTGGGCATCCTGGTTGTTGGTTATGTAACATCTTTAAAAAGGCTCGGACATCATCCCGAAACTCAGCCCAACTATTGATATAATCTATTTTACCGGGTGAGCATCCATGACCACGCAAATCTAAGCTATAAACAGCATACTGTTTTGGTAATAAATGCTCGATTATATTCTGGTAAAGTCCGCTGTGTCCTCCGAGTCCATGCACCAAAGCTAATACTGCCTTTGCTTTACCCCCTGGATTCCAGCTTTGGTAATGCAGGTCAAGTCCCCCAACACCTATAAATGTGCCTACGCTGTGGTAAATCGTCATGATTAATTCATGATTAATTTTTTACGTAATTTCCCAGTAAGCTATACTGCAAACGGGTGAAACTTGGACTTATGTCATACTGATCGTAACTTAGTGCAGCAAAGTATCTAGGAGATTTTTCACTATCTCTTTCAGAGACGCTCCACGAACGTTCAGAATGATACTTTTAAACCGTTTTTAGTATATTAGCCTATCAACGTACATTGTAGGAAAAATTGCTTCTAACTGTGGGAGGAATTACAGATTTTGATCAATTCAAAAGTTATCTACGAAGAATGGGTATGGGGTGGGTGTAAGAGTGTAGGGGAAAAATTTAATTAGCAATTTAGGTTAAATGATTAAGATGGAAAATACTAGGGACTCGGAAACTTTACCACCTTTGACTGAGACTGCTATTAAGCGGGTATGGGAAGGTGTAGCAGCGGCAAGCAATCGCACTATTCGTCATACTATAGAAACTACTCTCAATGGGCTTTCGGCTATTGATCAGGAATATGGGGAACGGCGAGTTAATGCTAATATCAGACGTTGTGTAGTGCGATCACTCATTCATTCCCTATTCTGTATCAAAGTCGAAAATATTGAAAATATCCCTCACACACCAGCAATCTTGGCTGCTAACCATCTTCACCAGATCGACCCATTAGTTTTACTCACAGAGATACCAACCCAGCCACACTATTACATTCTCGGTGATGCCCGCACTCTCTATAACAAATGGTGGAAACGCTGGATTTTAGGTTTTGCAGGTGGTGTGATTCCTTTAGAACGCATTTGGGGAGAAGAACTGGGTGTTATTGCTGCTGCTAAAACTGGACGAGATGATTTAAAAGAACTTGCTCAAGTTATTAAAGATACCGTTAATCCTGGTGGAGATATGCAAACTATACGGCGTATAGACCGCATTGTTTCCGCAATTTTAGCCCGTGGAGATGGGTTGATAATTTTTCCTGAAGGAAGACTGGGAACTGCTGAGGGTTATTTGCATCCCTTCAAACGCGGAACAGTAATTTATGCGTTGCGGGGAGGAATACCAATTGTACCCATATCATTAATCGGAACTCATGACCTATTTTTGAGAAAAAAGTTAATAGTTCGGGTGGGTGAACCTTTATATTTCCCCCCAAATACCAGGCCAAAGCGTCAAGAAATAGATGCAGCTTTGGAAAATTTACAGCAAGCGATACAGGCTTTGTTACCTACTGATTATCAAGAACCAACAGGGATAAAGTTGTTACAAAATTTTCTCAATCGGATGTTGTTGTAAAGTAGCCAATTTGATCACTTTGAGCAACCTGGGAACTTTTTCAAGTTAACTAAGTTGCATTGGGAAACTGCAAATATGAATCGCTCTCGTGGCGGGACAAAAAAGAGATAATAAATGTAGCTTGGGTTGACGCAAGGAAACCCTACATCACTCATCAATACTCATCAATGTATTTTACCGTTAATGTTGGGTTTCACTTCATTCAACCAAACCTACCATAACTAGAGTTTAGCAAACAGATGTCGCACTTTGAAAACCGCCATCAGGTCAAAATTTACGCAATAGCACCCAAATCATTGTAGTCTATACGTAAATTCACTAACTTGTAAGCGACTCAAGATGCAATATAGACTTTCATCATGGTGTCACCTACATTGTAGCGCGACTAGCTTGGGTTAAACATGAATATGCTAGTATTGTCGCTTACTGCGCCCAGTATGTAGATGATCCGATTAATGCCGGTTTAATCGGATTCGATAATGGTGCGATGTTTACCCGCATCAGTTCGGCTCATAAAATGCTAGATTATCGCAATTTTCAGGAGTTCGTAAATTACCAAGTTTGGATTCCTTTTCATTTTTTACCAGGAAATGGCGGGAGAAAAGCAGGTGAAGATCCGGAAGGGAAGTTTATTGAAAAATTAATTTTTCGTCCTAATGTCGTCCTAATAGTGATGTGGCGCAGCAAATGGTGAGGGAGTGTATTCAACGTCGTGAAAGTGCTTATGGTTTGCATCGTCTGGGTGTTACAATGCACGCTTATTTGGATGTCTGGGCGCATCAAGGTTTTGCTGGTGTCAATCATCGGGTCAATGAAGCGAAGAGATTGCTAGATGAAAATGACCAACCAGATCGTAATTTGATGGATAGATTGAAGAATTATTTTATCAGTGAAGCTTTACCTTTAGGACATGGTGCGGTTTTGAGTCATCCTGATAGACGTTTTTACGTTGGGGTTATATCAACGGTAGAGGTGAGAAAATTAGCCGTAATAATCCTGAAGATTTTCTGGATGCTACTGATAATATCTGTAAGGCTATGCAGCGTTATTTAAAAGGTGATCCAGATGGGATTGTTCCAGGATTAGCAGAAGCAGATAAAAGGGTAATTGCGTTTATGTTGGAGAATATTCAGGATATTCAAGGTAGTATACGTCATCAAAAATGGTTAGATGCGATCGCACAAGGTAAATTTAGTTTTGGTGAAGCTAACATTAACTATATTCCTAAAGGTCAAGATTCCTGGAAATACTCAAGCTTTGGGAACTGAAAACCGTGTTTATAAAGATACTGAAATTTTCCCCTATCATCCCAGTTTTTTAGCCAGCAATTGGAAACTATTTCACGATGCTTTACAAGCAAATAAATTTTACATCATTCACGATTTGCTACCCCAATATGGAATTTATGTAGCTTAGAAGGTGACAGTAGGCAAAAGACAGAAGTTCAAAGGGTGTCTGAAATGTATGCGAAAGCTATATTTTGTCATACATCCTATTAGAAAGGCTTAATTTTACTTTACCCCTGTCCGCATCGGAGAAGGGTTGGGGACAGGTTTATCGAACTCGTGTTAAACTGTAAGCATTCAGCTTTTTCAGACTAACGCCAAAAATACCTATTTGATAATTAACCTATTTCTCAAACATTCTGACTCCTGACTCCTTGCGTTGCACTAAACCTGTAACAACCCTTTAAAGAAATAAATCATATTCATAAATATCATCTCTATCGAAAGCATCACATGATCCAACCAGGCTAATATCTGCTCTAAAGGGTGCTTTTCATAACCTAAAAATGTGGCAGTTGTTTCTATCCAATCTGGTTCTAATTGATATTGAGGTCTTGCCGTTTCTCTCCCATTTTCATCATGAGAGTGAGGAGTGCTTTTTGTTGATTGTTTATGTTTAAATAAACGTTGTTTGGTATCTTCTGTAAATGAATCACTAGCTAGAATTTGATTAAATTCATCAGGGTTGATTTCATTTATTGCTAGGCCTCCAAATAAATCACCCCAAGTTAGCCACGAATCTGCAGTTAAATCTGATTCCTGCAACTGATTATTTTTAAATACTTGATTTACTGGTTTAGTTGGTAGTTTTGGGAATGTTTCATTTTCGGCAGTCTTGGGAATTTCTCGGCTACCAAAAAAGTAATTTATTGCAGCTTCAATTAGTGCGGAAATATCCAGAATTAGATTTTCTAAATCACCTGCATTAACTGTAATATCTCTTCTAGATTCTACCGATTCTTTACCATAAATAAATATATGTAATTGAGTTTTAGCAAGTTGAATAATTTCTTGACTGCGTTGTTTTACAGGTACTAAAGTTTTAGCTTCTAATTTAGCTAAAGCTGTATCTAACAATGCCAAAATTTGACCAGGATAAGATTGTATATTCTCTGTAAGTCTGCTTTCAGTAAAATCTGCCACATCAGGATTATTATTACTAGTTAGTTTGGTTAAGATGCGGTCAATTTCTGGTAATAATTCCTGTTCTGTTGTGGCGTGGGCTAACTTGAAAGAATGCCAATATTCAGCGACTTCACTATTGATTTTATCTGCTAATTTTACTTGTTGTTGAATTGTCAAAACATCGAAAATTCTGTTATCTTCGCTCACCAGTATCAAATGACGATTGTCTAATTTGACAGCAATTCCCTTTACCTTTGATATATTGTATAGGAGGGTATTTTCTGGCTGCGGAGACTGAGTAATGGAAGATTCAATATGCGGCTGATTTTTAACAGCTTTTCCCCACCCTAAACGGGTAGCGACTTCCCACATAGTATTACCCAAGAAAGCTAAAGGGTTGACATTTTGTGAAGTTTCTGAATCAGAAGCAGCTGCAGATGGTAGATTTTTAATTAACTCTAGTACGTGCTGAATAGGTGCATCAGCAGGTGGGTGAGTTTCTGGTTGTAACTGTGGTTGAGGTTGATTGGCTTTGGTTTGCACCCTCTTTCCCTCAAGTTCATCTGGCTGGAAGATTTGGTAAAGTGGGTAAAGTAGCGCCTCCAAACTCCATTTAGTAGCAACTTGTAAATGTCGGATGGTATTTTCCCACTGTTGAGTCAACCGCTGAGAATGCTGGTTGAGAAAGTTAAAGACTTTACTTTGATAACGACTAGAGGAATCAGAAGACATGGTAGAGATTTGTTAGTTTGAGTGTGATTAAGTTTTGAGACTCCCACAAAACTGTTATTTATCTTTATTCAGTGCCATTATCATAACGGAAAATAAGCTCAATTACGTTTAATTTAGACAATCTCAATCTCCCACCTAATGTTCATAAAAATCTTTCTTGATTTCTAATCTTTAAGTGTTAGTTTTTAATTGTTAATTTTTATTGCTTATGACTCTTCCTTTATCTCCATCCCATACTGAATCTATATCACAAGCAATTACAAAATTGCGTTCTTGCTGTCAAATTAATGTACAGTCTTCTTGGTTATATCAGCAAGTTAACTGGGGAAATACTGAAGTTATAAATTCAGATTTGTCTGATTGGCAACCTGTACAGCTCAATGAGAAAGCGCATATCGTTTGGAAATGGGGAAAACAGGTGCTGTGGTTGCAGCAAAAGTTGGTTGTTCCCCAAAATTTGCAGGGTTATGTTTTAGCTGGTTTATCTTTGCGGTTGGCTTTGGTTTGGTGGGCTGATGCTGCGGAAGTTTATGTTAATGGTGAGTTGGTATTAACGGGTGATTTATTTGATTCTTCCCCACAGGTGCTTCTGTGTCAAGGGGTAACTGCTGGTGATGAGTTTGTTGTTGCTGTACGGTTGGTGAGTCCGGGACATTGTGATGGGGCGTTGATGCGATCTCTTGTAATTTACGAGTCAACTGATTACAATTATCGCGATCCTGGTTTTATTGCTGATGAATTAGCTGTTGTGCAAATATTTTTGGAAAGGTTTGCACCGGAAAGGTTAGTTGGTTTGGTTGCGGGGATTGAAGAGTTAATGAACCGCAAAGGCGCGAAGGATGGGAAGGAAGACAGGAAGGAAGAATGGGATAGATTTCTGTTAAATATACGAGAAACTTATCTGCATTCATCTGCGTTTATATGCGGTTTAAAATCTAAAATGTATTTGTTAGGTCATGCTCATTTAGATTTAGCATGGTTATGGCCTGTTGCGGAAACTTGGAATGCAGCACAAAATACTTTTGAGTCGGTTTTAAAGTTACAAAAAGATTTTCCAGAATTAATCTTTTGTCATACTACACCTGCTTTGTTTGATTGGATTGAAAAACATCGTCCTGATTTATTTGGAGAAATTCAAAAACAGGTAATATCGGGAAGGTGGGAAGTTTTAGGTGGTTTTTGGGTAGAACCAGATTTAAATTTGATTTCTGGTGAGTCTATTGTTCGTCAATTATTATATGGTCAGCGTTATTTTTTAGCGAAGTTCGGAAAAATATCTTCTGTGGTTTGGGTTCCTGATACTTTTGGTTTCTGTGCAACCTTACCTCAGTTTTTCGCAAATGCAGGAATTGAGTTTTTTGTCACCCAAAAGCTACGCTGGAATGATACGACTAAGTTTGATTATGGTTTATTTTGGTGGCGCTCACTTGATGGTAGTCAAATATTGAGTTTGATGTCTGCACCTGTCGGCGAAACCATTGACCCGATTAAAATGGCTCAATATGTCTGTGATTGGGAAACTCAAACCGGTTTACAAGATGCTCTTTGGCTCCCCGGTGTCGGTGATCATGGTGGTGGTCCAACTCGTGATATGTTGGAAATAGCCAGACGCTGGAAATATTCTCCTGTTTTTCCCAAGTTGGAATTTACAACAGCAGAAAATTATTTACAGCACATAAAATCCCAGTCAGAAAATCTGCCAATATGGGAAGATGAACTTTATCTAGAATTTCATCGCGGTTGTTATACTACCCACGCAGACCAAAAACGCTGGAATCGAAGATCTGAACATCTATTATATCAAGCTGAGTTATTTGCGACTCTCGCAACAGTGATTTGTCATGTCGCATATCCGAAAGCTGAAATAGAAACTGCTTGGAAGCGAGTTTTATTTAATCAGTTCCACGATATTCTCCCCGGTTCTTCGATTACTCAAGTTTACCAGGATGCTTTACCAGAATGGCAGCAAGTGGAACAGGTGGGAACGAAGATATTAGATGAATCTTTAAGTGCGATCGCATCTCACATCAATTTACCACAACCACCCCAAGCCAACAGCATACCCATCATAATTTTTAACTCTCTTAATTGGCAACGTTGCGAAGTCCTCAGCGTTTCCCTACCTACAGCGGCAGTTAACCAAACATGGCAAATCTATGATACTGCTGGAAACAAACTTCCATCCCAACAAACTGAAAACTCTTTATTGTTTCTCTCGACCGTCCCATCAGTAGGTTATAACATATATTGGCTTTCCCCATCTTCTCATCAAATCAGCACATTCCCCACAGACTGGAAATTAGAAAACGAATATCTGCGAGTTCAAGTCAACCCAGAAACCGGAGACTTAGAAAGCGTCTTTGACAAAACCCAACAACGGGAAATTTTAAACGGTGCAGGAAATCAACTTCAAGCCTTTGAAGATACTGGACAATATTGGGACGCTTGGAATATCGACCCCAATTATACAAAAAAACCCCTACTTCCAACAGAATTAAAATCAATTCAATGGCTAGAACATGGAGAAATACAACAACGGTTGCAAGTAGTGCGTCAACTTGGAAAATCTGAGTTTTGTCAAGATTATATTTTACAAATCGGTTCACCTCTTTTGAAAATTGTCAATACTGTCAATTGGCAAGAAAATCAAGTATTAGTTAAAACAGCATTCCCTCTCAATATCGAGGCTGAATTTGCAACTTATGAAATTCCCTGTGGTGCTATTCGTCGTTCCAACAATGGCCAAACACCCACAGAACAAGCAAAATGGGAAGTACCAGTTTTAAGATGGGCAGATTTAACCACAGAAATAGAAACCGTAAAATACGGTGTTAGTCTCCTGAATGATTGTAAATACGGTTACGATACTAAAGCAAATCAACTACGTCTGACTCTCCTCAGAAGTTCCAACTGGCCAGACTCTCAAGCTGATAGAGGTATACATGAATTTACTTATGCTTTATATCCTCATGTCGGGAGTTGGGAACAAGCAGATACAGTCAAACGCGGTTATGAGTTGAATACACCATTACAGGTATTAGTGAATCCACAAATTCAACAATCTTTATTGAATACTTTCAAAAGCCAAAGTTTTCTCCATTTGTCAGCAGATAATTTAATTTTAATGGCGTTAAAACCCAGTGAAGATAACCCAGAGAAATTTATTATCCGCTTTTATGAATGTCACGGAAATACAGCGGAGTTATCTTTGCAAAGTGATTTTTTCAAGTTAGAAAAAGCAGTTGATTTATTAGAAACACCAATAAATCAAGAAATTGATAAAGTCGCACCTTGGAAAATTGCTACTTTTGAAAGTATGCCAAAAATGTGATGTTAATTAGAATCAGTCCATTAAAAATCTCAATATTAACCAAAATCCTGAAAATCTCAATATATGTAATATACTAAAAACGGTTTAAAAGTGTCATTCTGAACGTTCGCGGAGCGTCTCTGAAAGAGATAGTGAAGAATCTCCGAGATATTAGAGCCTACAGCAGGCTCCGCGTTCACGCAGTGTTCCGAAGGGACACTGCGCTATCAGTATGACATAAGTCCAATTTTCACCCGTTTGCAGTATAACTAACATAGGATAGGGTAGGCATTGCCCACCATTATATCAAATTAATAAACGTTTCTAATCTTCGTGATCTTCAAAAGGATCGCTTAATTCCTTACTTGGAGGTCCAAAAGATGTATAAACTGCAATGCCAGTAATGGCAATCAGGATGGCACAGAAGGAAACACCAAGCACTAAACCGGGTTCTAAGTCCATAAATTTAGAGTTATATTATGAGAGCTATGTTTATAGAATATTACAAACCTTAAACTAAATAGCAGAAGTAATGATATCTCAGGCAGGTGGGTACGAAGTAAATGGTAGTATATAAAATGGATAAATCAGAATCGTAAAACCTGTTATCAGGGCAACCCGAAAGAGGTGGATTCCATCCAAAAATCCACGCCCTTATAGGGTTTGGGAATGTAAAAGAAGATTAAAAAGGCTTTGACAACTGATCTTAGGTGAACTATGGCACAACGGACTAGGTTGGGAGATATCCTCAGACCCTTAAATGCTGAGTATGGTAAGGTAGCTCCCGGTTGGGGTACAACACCTGTAATGGGTGTTTTTATGGCCTTGTTTTTCGTGTTTTTGCTAATTATTCTGCAAGTTTACAATAAGTCACTGTTAATTCAGGATGTGCTTGTTGATTGGCGCAGTCTAGGCGGCTAATTGCTATACAGCCATCATAAACTTGGATCACAAGTTACCATAGACCCGGCTTGTCCGGGTTTTTGATTGTTGTCAGTTGTCAGTTGTCATCACAAAATTAAGCCTAATAATTGATTAAACTAAGGATGTAATGTCAAAGTTTCAAGGTGGGTTGAAATGAACATATTTGGTATCGGTCTGCCAGAAATGGCTGTAATTATGGTAGTGGCGGTGTTAATCTTTGGACCAAAGAAACTACCAGAAATTGGTCGGAGTTTGGGTAAAACCATTCGCAGTTTCCAAGAAGCTTCGAATGAATTTCAAAATGAGTTTAAACGGGAAGCAGAACAAATAGGACAAGCTGTAAAAACTACTGCTGAAATTGAATCTAAGCAAATTGAATCTGCTAAATCGCACCAAGATAATGCTGGTTCTACTCCCACCAGCTAGGAAAATAATGTATGGCGAACATTACCAATAATTCGTTGGTGTAAAAGCCTCCGGATTTATCCGTAGGGTCAATCCAAAATCCAAAATCCAAAATCCAAAATCGGATGACAGAAGCTATTACCCAAGGGGCTTTGGTGATTCCTCAGTTAATTGTCGGGTTGGGGAATCCCGAACCTAAGTATGACCAAACTCGCCATAATATCGGTTTTACAGCTATAGATGCCCTTTCTCGCGCTTGGCAAATTCCACTGGCGGAAAATCGTAAATTTCAAGGACAGTTTGGCGAAGGTACTGCACCAGGTGGCGGTAAAATTCGTCTTGTGAAGCCGCTAACTTATATGAATCGTTCAGGAGAGTCAGTGCAAGCGGTAATAGGTTGGTATAAATTACCGCCTGAGTCGGTTCTGGTGATTTATGATGATATGGATTTGCCTTTGGGGAAAACGCGCCTGCGTTTATCTGGTTCGGCTGGCGGACATAACGGCATGAAAAGTATCGTCTCACATTTGAGTAGTCAGAATTGTCCCCGGTTAAGAATCGGTATTGGTAAACCCAAGGGTGCAGCTAATGAAGATAATACCGATACTGTTTCCCATGTGTTGGGAAGGTTTTCTGCTACAGAAACTAAATTAATGACTTTGGTGTTGGAGTTTGTGGTTGAGTGTGTAGAACTCACCTTGAAGCAGGGAGTAGAAAAGGCTATGAATCGTTGTAATAGCTAGTCTGCTGATTAAGCTTAACTTCTTTTTTGTAAGCGGCTTGATTTTGGTTGATGGATAGCGATTTTTGCTTGTTCCATCTAACCAAGTTCAGAGGCTTTCGCACAAAATTAAAAACAATATTACACCCCAATCAGGGGTACGTCGCAGCTGGCTAATTTTTTCTAAGAAAATGGTAAAGTAATTTTGCCTGTTGCAATTAATTAATTTCTTCAAGCAACGCCAATACCAACCCGAATAGGTTTATTAAAAACGACGTTTCCGTCTAGCTGCGACTGCTTTACGTTTGCGCTTTTCCTGGGGGGTTTCAAAGTGACGATGATACTTAATGTCGGCCAAAATTCCGGCTTTGGACACTTGGCGTTTAAACCGACGCAGGGCTGAATCTATTCCTTCGTTTTCTCCTAGAACCACTTGGGTCATTCTGAGTCTGTCCTCAATTTCTCAATAATCTCCATTGTAATATTAGCGTCAAACTGAGCAAAACCATCTAGTCTAAAGCTGACAGCTTGCAAGTTTGAAATTTAGGATTTTTAGATATTTAATTCAGCTTACAGGAGGAGTCAGGAGTCAGGAGTCAGGAGTAAAACTCTATTGCTGTCTTGGTTTCAATTTAGATTCTGTACCTCATTGATCTGCAATCTGGTGTATTTCTATTTAATCTAGTTGATTAGTAATAATTTTGCAGTGGATGTTCTCAATGCAACAGTTAAGTTATCCCAATAAGTTATCCCAATATGTAAGCATAGAAATCAGAGAAATTTAGGCAATTAATAAATTTTAGCTAACCTCTTATTGTAAATGTTCTTAACAAAGGCATGGTTATTTGAGAATTACTGACAAAAACTGAACTGGTCTATTCAGAGCTTTTATTACAACAGGTGATCATGTCATTTCTATGCACAAAGATGGAACTACTCCATATCACCATGCTATTGTACGGTTTGTATATCACAGACCTGACGGACGTTTGAATTGGGACAAACTTGACTAGGCTGGTGTTTACCTTGGTCACATCGAAGATAAGCTAGGTGGAACATCTAATGTTGGTGCTGTTACTCATGCTACAGGTGCTAAGGCTTACGCTGAATCCTTTGGTTTAGAAGCAGATGGTTCAGAAATTGAACCTTTATCTGGTGCTGCTAACACAGGTAAAACTATGTACAGGAAGCTATCCCAGCTAATAAAGTAACTGCTTTAGTTCAATCAGGTGCAATTTTTGCACCTGGTACACCCGCCTTTGTTGCTCAAGTTGGTGAACTGATTCGTCCTGATGGAAGTAGAGTTCTACCCAGACAAAGGGCTGCTGATATCGCCAAGCAGGTGATTGAGGCAGGTGATTGAATCAGCTGTTGATTTTATCCTGGGTAGTGGTAGCATAGATAGACCAATGGTTACTTTTGGTGTTGCTTGGGTAGGTACTCCCGATTTTCCCGGTGGCATTTTTTCCAAGGCCTATGTTGTTTTTGAATTCTGATTTCAACTTTTGATTTTCAAAAGTTAGTAGCCATCAACCAGGGGAGAAGATTAGTTTTTCTATATTTTCTTCTCGCTAGTTCTTTTTTTATTCTGACGTAATGAGAGATTCAGAATCTAAGTCAATGGTAAGTGCTAATTGATATATTTGACGACGGGAAATTAATGTATCTTTTGCTAACTGTCTGCTGGCTTGGGAACGGGAAATTCCCTGTTTCATTATTTGTATTAATTCGGCTTTGAGTTCTGCTTCTATGAGTTGGGGTTTACTGGGTAGAATTCCTGCAACTAACAGGGTATATTCGCCTTGGGGTTCTTTTTGTTGATAATGGGCGATCGCATCGGCTATTGTCCCTCGCCAAAATTCTTCATATAATTTGGTTAGTTCTCGTGCTATAACTATTGTGTGATCCCTCCCTAAAATATCTGCAAAATCTTGTAATGTATCCCGCAATCGGTGGGGAGATTCATAAAAAACTAAAGTCCGCGATTCTGGTAATAATGATTCTAAATATTCCCGTCGTTGTTGACTTTTTACAGGTAAAAAACCATCAAAAATAAACCTATCCGTTGCTAATCCAGCTGCACTTAAAGCAGTAATTACAGCACTTGCACCAGGAATAGGAACAACAGTTATTCCTGCATCAACACAAGCTTTTACCAGTTCATATCCAGGGTCAGAAATTCCTGGCATTCCGGCATCACTTACCAGTGCGATCGCTTTTCCAAATTGCAAATATTCCAACACTTCAGGAATACGACTACTACTGTTATGTTCATGATAACTCATCTGGGGAGTCTTCACTTGAAAATGTTGCAGCAATTTTCCCGTATGTCTTGTATCTTCTGCCGCAATTATATCCACAGCTTGTAAAATTCGTACAGCCCGAAAAGTCATATCTTCCAGGTTGCCAATCGGTGTACCGACAATGTATAATATCCCTGGTTTTGGTTCAGTTTGCATAAAAATATTTCACATTTTACAACATAAAAACCACAGTTCTAATTTAAAAATTTGGTTGAGCGGAAGAACCATCCCACATAAAATATGCAATTACACTTCGTTTGATTTCTTCACTCAGCCTAATATTTAACTATGGTGCAATATAGCTTTTAGCAACATCAATAGAATAGGATTGATCACCCATTATGAACTTGATTTCGATATCGATATCTATTGTTCCTGATGTTTATAACTTCACATCTTTAATAATATGCTAACTATAAATAAACCTTTTTAGTAGGTGTTTCTTGCTCACCGCAGAAATTCCATCAAGATGAATCAAGGCTAAATTAATGAATCAAGGCTAAATTTGTAAAACAGTATTCATCAGTTTTTGATTTAATCAGAAAATAGATTTTTTCACCCTCTTCATGCATTACATAGTCATCACTATCAATTTTATTATAATCTTCGGGCCTGATCACAGCACCAATATTACTCAAACCCAGTGTATCCATCGCCATGTTTCTCAACATAATCTGTTCCTCTCCAAACAGAAAACGGTTTTTACTATTATAGTATCATTTTTATGATATACTAGTCGGTAAAAATTATGGTGTTAAGATTTCTCTTAAGCTGTAAGGACAAGTTTCAGGAAATGAAGATAATCCCGTTTCTCGTTCTGTGCTAATAATAGCAAGTTGATTATTTTTTCTAATAAATCCGCTAAAAAAGAGTTAAGACTGGGTTCTCTGTCAGGAGTTTTTCTAAACGTAAGCGTTGTTCTTTAATAGTCAATTGCCAACTATGAGAACGTAAATTAGGCTGAAATTGCCATTTAGAGAACTCCACAAAAAGAAATACCAAATGTCATTCTGTATCCCTTCGGGACAGTTCGTGACAAGACAGGATCATTTATTTTGTGGCTTATTCTTAAGGAGATGTATAAGTAATACTTCTAATCTACTTTCTAATTCTCGTTTTTCAGAACGTCCCATGTCTTCCAGTTCTTCTGCAATGTGAGCAAAATCAATTTGATGAAATTGTCCTCTTCTAAGGAAAGTGGATTAAATAAGTTGTAAGAGTGCCAATAATATCTATACACCAGAAGGGTAGATGGAGAACTGGTAGATGATGCCCCCTGACCCTGGTGAAATT
>ERZ1034415.16-NODE-16-length-41518-cov-44.634325_pt1 | contig 41518 bp, 48 predicted proteins | sample MGYA00520582_ERZ1034415 | MGnify/ENA primary metagenome ERZ1034415 (study PRJEB33736, sample SAMEA104288483) | Azolla nilotica | place: Sudan | collected 1982 | study: EMG produced TPA metagenomics assembly of the PRJEB19522 data set (Is there foul play in the leaf...
TTTAACTTCAATTTCACCAGGGTCAGGGGGCATCATCTACCAGTTCTCCATCTACAGTAGTTCCTGATGTTGTGGTAATCTCTACAAATCAAATACCCTTAGATGAGAACGGTGATACTCCCCTCCCAGTAAAAGAATAAGGTCATAGTAATAGGGTAGAAGGATAATGCTTCTGCGTAAGGTGGAATCTCAAACCCCTAATTTCATACTGGGAAGGGAGTAAGATAGTTTTTAACAAAAAAATGGTAATTAATGATATTACCCACTATGTTCCTAATTATTGAAGGGATAGTTGGAAAAGCCTTATGATATTGTTTCTGAGTAAGATGTTTAGCCGCTGGGTGACGGCTAGTGTCAGGCTCGGTAATTCCACTCATCAACTTACACAAAACAATTTGCACCTTCAGGGAATTATACTGTTCGTTATCATCAACATCATTTGGGGTACAACTTTTCCACTGATTTAAAGAACAGTAATTAGTCTTTCGCCAAGTATATTAATTGCTACGAGATTTGCCGTAGCAGCATTATTTTTTAGCGTCAACTTGCGTCGGCTAAACGCCCTTTTGTTACGTGATAGTTTAATCTTGGGCATCTTATTTTTTGCCTATCTAGCAACGGAAGCAATTGCTCTTGAGAGTATCCATGGCAACCAAGCATCATTTATTATCAGTCTGAGTGCAATGATAGTACCTCTAATGGGTTGGCTTTTGGGTCGTTACTTACCGTTGAAAACTTTCCTTGCAGCCGGACTGGCAGTTATTGGTATCGGTGTGATGTTTTGGGGAGACCGAATATTAGCAACTGGCAATTTGTTAATGATAGGTGATGCCTTTCTGTAAGCAGTTTATACTCTTCTTCTAGAAGAAGAAGCATCCCACCACCCATCTTCATCACTTACCAGTATCCAATCATTTGTAGTTGCAGTTATGGGCTTAATCTGGAGTAATACAGAATTAATTGAAGAGTGGAAGATCATTAATGAAAATTGGGGTGTGATTATTTACCTGCAGCTAGTTGCAACTGCTCTTGTTATCTGGCTCCAAACAATAGCTAAACGCTGGATAGGATCTGAAGAAGCGGCTTTACTCTACACCCTAGAGCCAATATTTGCAGCAAAATTCTGATATTGGTTACTTGGTGAACAACTGGGACTAAACGGTTTTATTGGCGAAGCTTTTGTATTATCTGCAATAGTTATCAGTCAACAAAAATCTCAAGATTCCAAAGAGAATACAGCAGTTGATATCAGCAAAGCAACATTACTTATTTTGGTTATCTCCGAGGAAAACCACAAAAAATTAACTAGGTTGGGATTGTTAATTGTTAGATGATCTAAGTTAACCCAAGTTGCTATTGTTTAGGGTGTGTTATCAGTAAATAACCCTTAATTTTCTACTATCAGAACTCGGTTGATTTTCGATGTTGTTAATATAAACAATTATCATATAATAAGCTGTTACGCACCTAAATTTAATATTTAGTAGCCTAGAGTCCTTGTAGCAAGCCTTTTGGGCAAAAAAAGTAAATGCGTAACGGCTTAAAACTTGCTTTCTTCCTTTCTGCCTTCTGTCTCCTTAAATTTATGAAAATCACCAAAAACATTACTAATTGGCTAGAAACCAACGCTTCATCTCCTAGTTATGGCGGTTAGGTATGAGCTGGCGTGGCTATTTATTATTTAGGCGCTGCTATCAATACAATGGCTGGCTGGTTATATGTAATTAGTGGAGTCTGTCTTGCTCTTTTGGGTGTATCGGTCTTTTTAGCACCGCGATCACTCAAAAATCTAGTCGTCAAACGCGCTCCCATCCCACTAGTCACAGTTGGAGACGAACTCAGCATTGAAATAGAAATCTATAATCCCACCCAAAAACCTGTAATCTTATTACAAGTTACCGATATCCTGCCTTTTATTTTAGCGAAACCAATCAATAATCCCATTGATACCAATGAAGCAAAAAATAGTTACCGTTGGCAATACTAGCACTACACCCAGCATCGGGGAGTATACAGATAGCAAACAGTAGAATTAGCTACAGGTGCGCCTTGGTGATTATTTTGGTTTCGTCGTCAGCGAGAATGTAAAGCTATAGCCATAGTCTATCCCACAGTCTTACCCCTCACCGCTTGCCCATTAGTAGATGAAATCGGCCAAGATCACAGTCAAAGAAACGATCCGCGAGGTAAACCGCTACAATTAGCAACATCAGGATTAGTAAGATCGCTCCGTCCTTATCCCATAGGTGATCCCACCCGTGTCATTCATTGGCGTACAAGTGCCCGATACGGACAATTATGAGTTCACGAATTAGAAATTATTACAAGTGGACAAGAAGTAATCATTGGCCTTGACAGTGCTGCCAATTGGCAAGAAGAACAATTTGAACAAGCAGTAACCGCAACAGCATCATTATATTTTTACATATTTTTACGCACAAAGAAAATAACTACAAGTTCAACTAAAGAAAATAACTACAAGTTCAACTTTGGACAGCAGCCACAGATTTAGTCAAAGGTCACATTACCATTCTCGAAACATTAGCAGCAACCAACCCCCACGAAGAAGCGAATACACCGCCAGAAAATTATCCTTTAATTTGGCTCACCCAAAACCCCATCACCTTATCATCTGCCTTACCACTGGGAAGTTGCTGGGTTTTATGGGAGAATGGAAATTCATCCTTAGAACAAGTCGTAATCAACCGAGATTACCCCGGTATCATTCTGCAAAGTGAACAAGAACTGCAACTCCAACTGCAAAAACCATTAACTTCATTCTAGGGAACAGAAATCAATTCAAAAATCAAAAATCAAACACTTCTGCCTCCTGACTCCTGACTCCTGCCTGTTGTACAATGCAAATAAATATTTAAATTATCAACGCTGATCCCATGATCAATTCAGAAGTTAACACAAAATCCAGTGATAAAAGCCTAGAGGCAATGCGGCATTTTTCCGAACAATACGCCAAACGGACTGGAACGTACTTCTGTTCTGAACCTTCCGTCACAGCAGTTGTAATTGAAGGTCTAGCCAAACATAAAGACGACCTTGGTGCGCCTTTATGTCCCTGCCGTCACTATGAAGATAAAGAGGCGGAAGTCAGCTCAGCCTATTGGAACTGTCCTTGCGTACCCATGCGAGAACGCAAAGAATGTCACTGTATGCTGTTTCTAACCAATGACAACGAATTTGCTGGCGAAAGACAAGACATCTCTCTTGAAACCATCAAAGAAGTGCGGGACAGCATGGGATGAGTGAAGACCTGCCCCAAGAGTTTTGGCAAGGAGTAGAACAGTTCAACTCTGGACAGTTCTATGCTTGTCATGAGACCCTAGAAGCTCTGTGGATTGAAGCAACTGAGCCAGAAAAAAGTTTGTATCAAGGCATTCTGCAAATTGCTGTAGCCTTATATCACCTGAGTAATCGTAACCTACGAGGAGCAATGATTTTATTGGGAGAAGGTATTAATCGTCTGCGTCGTTACCTAGACAATGATTGCAGCATAAACGTAGATGAATTGCTACTTGAGAGTGTGAAATTTTTCAAAGCACTCCAACAAACAGACCCAGAAAAAATTGCCAGTGGTGATTGGCATGAAACCGCAGCCTTGCGTTTACCCAGAATTTCCATTATTCAGAAATCGCAGTAAGATTACGTCCGGTTAATGAATGTCGATATGTGTAGGGATAGGGCATTAGGCATTGGGCATGGGAGTCAATTACCAATCACCAGCCCAAACAGATATGATTATTATTCAACCTGAGTTGATATAACGAAACCTTGAGGTGCAAGAAACCATCAAGCCTCCAAATCAGAATATAAAGCAACTGCCAAGGTGGTTAAGACATTAACAGATGATAAAACTTAGACACAAACAGGCTTTTAACTCTGTCACCTGATATAACCTGAAATCTTCTATCACCAAATTTCTATGATACCTCTTTATCACTTGCGAAAATTACAAATGCACCCTCTAGCATTATATTTAATGCTGCCTGTAGCACTCTTGGGTGTGGTTTCCCTTCCCAGCCAAGTACCCACCGCTACAGCCCAATCAACCGGGGGAAATCGCCCGCTAACTATTCGCTCTGATGTGCAGGAATATGATGCTAAGACTCAAGTAATAACCGCTCGCGGTAATGTGCAGATGTTGTATCCTGCTCGTCAGTTACAAGCAACCGCAGCCCAAGCACAATACTTTAGCAAAGAAAGACGGATTGATTTCAGCGGCAATGTTTATATTTTGCAACAAGGTAATAATAGTATTAGGGCAGAGAAAGTCACTTATTTGATTGATGAAGGTCGATTTATTGCCTTACCCCAGTCCAATCGTCAGGTAGAATCTGTATATATGGTGGATGACTCCAATATCAATGGACAAACGGCTAAACCTGCCCCCAAAACACCAGCCCTAAAGCGATCTAATTAGCATCTCACACCACAAAAACGCGAATAGTGAAAATTGTTTTAGAAAATATTCACAAATCTTATGGTAAGCGAGTAGTTGTCAATCGCGTTAACCTTTCTGTGGCTCAAGGTGAGATTGTCGGATTACTCGGCCCCAATGGGGCTGGTAAAACCACCACATTTTATATTGCCACAGGCTTAGAAAAACCTAATCAGGGTAGGGTGTGGTTAGATAATTTGGATATTACAGGAATGCCAATGCACAGAAGAGCTAGATTGGGTATTGGCTATCTAGCACAGGAAGCAAGTGTTTTTCGTCAACTCTCAGTTATAGATAATATTGTCTTGGTACTGGAACAAACTAATGTGCCACGCAGGGAGTGGTCGAGACGGTTACATGATTTAATAGGAGAGTTTCGCTTAGAAAAAGTTGCCAATAGCAAAGGTATTCAACTTTCTGGAGGTGAAAGACGACGGACAGAATTAGCCAGGGCTTTAGCAGCAGGAAGAGAATGTCCAAAATTTCTGTTTTTGGATGAACCGTTTGCGGGAGTTGATCCCATAGCAGTTGCGGAAATTCAAGATATTGTGGGACAATTGAGCGAGCGCGGTATGGGAATTTTAATCACAGATCACAATGTCCGCGAAACACTAGCCATTACTGATCGTGCCTACATCATGCGCGAAGGGCAAATTCTCGCTTTTGGCATTGCTGAAGAACTTTACAATAACCCCCTTGTGCGACAATATTATTTAGGCGACAACTTTAACGCTTAAATCAACTCAGAGAACAAGAAAAAGGCAACAGAAAAATTTTTATAAATCATTTAGTACTGCTATATTATTATTAATAATATCCTCTTTAATATCTTATTTTTTCAACTATCAATAAATATAAATATGTTCTAAATTTTCGTCATTAGTGACTTCAGTCAGGATAATAAATCATAAATATATTCTCCAACATCCATTCCATCAGATTTCACGATATCTAACTTTTAAAGTTATACCAGTTTGATAAAAGAATGCTACAGATTGAAACCTGGAAACCCAGTTTTAATCAGCATATTTTTGAATGTCTATCCCTGACAGAAAAACTAGACCTCTTGCAGAATTAATTTTATGTTATAAGAGGGGGTTGTCTTTACTTTAGCCAAAAGTTAGAGTTACACGGTTATGTTTGAATTAGCGATCACAAAGAACACCAAAAATACATAAAATCTAAAACTCTCTATTTTACTACAGAAACAATTTTGCAAGAGGTCTATTAGGCGTAAGTAGGAAGGCACAAAAAAACGGTAGACGCACAGCGGCTTCTTGGAGAGAAGTATGTAACGAAAAGTAAAACTGACCAAAACCTCTTCCCTATTGCCTTTTGCCCTTCAGGTTCTCCAGTCGCACCCTGCAGGAAGGCGAAGTGCCTACATGGGGGAAACCCTTCCTTCGACCGCAGTGGTTTCCCAAAACCGCGCTGGTTCACCTCTTACCTTGTCATAACGGAAATTTTTAACACCTACCTACTTATCTTGAATTTGGCATTTTGAATTTGTATTATGACATACAAGCAGATTAGATCATTCTACACACTCGGTTCACTGCTGCCTTTTTCCATCATGGATCGTTATTTGGCTATGCAGTTACTCCCACTTTTTTTGTTCGGAGTTGGGGCGTTTACTTCTGTAGTATTAGCCATTGATAGCTTATTTGAATTATTGCGAAAAGTAGTAGAATCTGGACTACCAATAAATATTGCATTGAAAGTTTTCATCTTAAAATTACCCTATGTGATGATTTATTCCTTTCCTATGTCTACTTTACTAGCTACTTTGATGACTTACAGCAGGTTGTCTAGTGAAAGTGAACTAATTGCTTTACGGGGATGCGGAGTAAGTGTTTATCGCATGGTACTAACTGCCGTCTTATTAAGTAGTTTAGTCACAGGCATGACTTATATATTTAATGAACAAATTGCCCCAGCAGCCAATTATGAAGCAACTCGTACTCTAGAACAGGCACTTAAATCAGACAAACCATCATTTAAACAACACAATATTTATTATCCTGAATACCGAGAAATTAAAGAAAAAGATGGTAGCACAACTAAAATACTTTCACGCTTGTTTTATGCTGACCAATTTGATGGCAAGCAAATGCAAGGTTTAACAATTATCGACCGTTCTAGAGAAGGAATAAATCAGATTCTGGTTTCAGAATCTGCCCAGTGGAATGCTTCCCAAAAAGTTTGGGATTTTTACAACGGTACAATTTATTTAGTTGCTCCTGACCGTTCATATCGTAATATTTTGCGGTTTGAACATCAACAATTGCAACTGCCACGCACGCCTTTAAACTTAGCAGAAAATAGCCGAGATTATGGGGAAATGAATATCTCCCAAGCCTTGCAACAACTAGAAGTAGAACGTCTAGCTGGAAATCCCCAAAAGATTAGAAAATTAGAAGTGCGAATTCAACAAAAGATCGCCTTTCCCTTTGTTTGTATTATCTTTGGATTAGTTGGTTCAGCAATGGGAACCATACCTCAACGTACTGGAAGAGGAACGAGTTTTGGAATTAGTGTCATAGTTATTTTCAGTTACTACTTATTATTATCAGTTTCTGGAGCTTTGGCACAGGCTGATATTCTCTCTCCCTTAATAGGTGCTTGGCTACCTAATTTATTCGGCTTAGTAACAGGTCTATTTCTCTTGATGCGAGTTGCACAAAGGTAATACCAATTAAAAGTATAAGAATTCAGGAGTCAGGAATAGGTATTTTTGGCTTCACCCTGAAAAAGCTGACTGCTGATAGCTATTAATTGGTATTAGTGTAGATATTATTCTTTATTTAGGATTTCTACATTCTGGTGCAGCTGGATTTTCTTGACAATATTCTTCAAAAGAAATTTTGGCTGATACCATAGTTTCCGATTTTTGATGAGCAGCTTCTGCTTGCAGTTCTTCCACTTCATCCCAAGCTGAAGCACAGGCTTTAGAATAAGCACCTTGCTCAGTACAAATAGCACGAGCTTCTGCAATTGCTTTTTCAATTCTCTCTTCTAACACCAGCATTTTTGGTGTTTCCACAAAATCACTCTTAGTGAGAATATCAGTAATGGAAATCACTCCCAACAGTTTGCCTTGAATCACAGGACCTCTGCGAATAGTAGCATTAGCAAATAATCGTGCTACATATTCCACGCTTAAGTCAGGATCAACAATAATACAAGGTTTACTCATAATTTCATAAACCCGTAATTGTTTGGGGTCTTTGCCGTAAGCTGCCACCTTATAAAGAAAGAATATCTGTTTCTGTGACAATGATGCCATAGGCATCATTGTCATAACGACGATTCACAACCAGCGCACGCAATCCTTTTTCTTTCATTAGTCCGACTGCTTCTGCTACGGTTGCCGAACCACGAATAGTAACTACGTCCTTAGTCATGATATCTTCGGCTTTCATCATTACTTCTCCTAAATGGTACGGTGGTGCAGAGTTTAGTAGTAACTAAAGAGCAAAAAGTTGAACTAAGTAGGTAGACACAAATAAACATAACCATGTAACAAGATATGAATTACTTGAAACCCTTGCGATTGCTTGATTCCCCTTTGCTGCATTCGCCATGACATAGTTATAAATTTTTTCGCCCACCTACTTATTATCCAGCTATACCAATAAAATTAATCCAGCCTTCAACTCCAGATGATATCCAAAGTGACCAATAGTTAAACCCAAACCATAAATTGTCGAAAAATTATGAAAATTTTTGTTAAAAACACCAACATTTCATCGTACTCCCTTCCCATTAAAAGAATAAGGTCATAGTAATAGGGTAGAGGGATAATGCTTCTGCATAAGATGGAATCCCACACCCCTAATTTCATACTGGGAAGGGAGTAGCTTTACATCTTTAAGTAACAATATTTAATATATTAGCTTTTTGATTACTTTAGCCTCATAAAACCTGTATAAACATAAATTCTTGACTAATTTAACTGTATGTTTAATGTCTAATTATTGTTTAGAGGCTACAATTATATTACTATACTTATAGTATGGGTAAATGTACAGTCGAACTAGCACTAGTGCAACATGGTGAAAATAACTATTTCCCCTCCTACCTCCTACCATTAGGTTTTGCCAATTTATTACCCATTCAATTGGACAAAATTATGCGAGAACATAACTATCCCCCTGCTTACTTCCCCTACCTTCAAGCTAGATTATCCAATTTCCTGCGACCTAGTTTTTGGGGGACTGGATTTTTTTTAGTGGCTGTAGGACTGGCAGTTAGGGCATATTGGTTAAATCCAGGCATTTTGACTGTACAGCCAAATCAAGAACCTAATAAAAAAGCTGTTGAGAAAGACACTACTGATCTTTCTGAGGAAGATAAAGCGATCGCAGCAGATATTGATAATATGCCTAAATTGTTCAGTGATTTTTCCCAAGCAAATTTATCTACAACCACAATCAATGCTGAAAAGAGGACTGAGAAAAATAATAGTCCAATATTTGTGAAAGATGAAATTAATCAACAAACTGTTGCTGCAAATGAAGTCAAATCTAACTCTAGTTTAATAACAGTTAGTAATGTTTCTTCACCAATCGCAAAAGTTCGATTCGTGGTACAAGCACAAAATTTATTAAGATCTGATATAAGTTATGTAGATAATGAGTTTTTATGTATGAATAATTTAACTACGGAATTGCCAGGCAAAACAGCCCCAAAAACTGCTGCTAATTTAGCAATTAGTCTAATTAATAAAAATAGAAATAATCAAAATACTATTATAGTGAATCCTTTGGAAACACCTATGAAACAATCACTTAATACAAATCAAACTAATTCTCTGGATAACAATCGAGGAATAAGGCAAATTTCACCTAATAACAGCCTACCTAATCAGGCTTTACCAACTAGTTCTAATATGGGTTACATTCAACCCACTGAAACAAATCAGCCACAAAGCTCTTACACTAATTTTAATAGCCTTCAAGCAGCACCAAATAACGATATAACAACAACTGCAGTCAATCCTGTAGCTAATAATCCTTATCTTGTTCAGCCTCCAATTCAAGGCGTTGTTAACTCAACAACTTCAGTAGGATCTGGAAATTATGGCAGTAATACTGTACAACAGCCCGGACAATTACAGCAGTCTAATTTATCTTATCCTGGACAGATGCAACAGGTAAACAATGGTAATCAGAGATAGTATTTCCAAGGTAATGACTATTGATTAATCTCACAGCTATATTATCAGCTAACTCGCAAGACATATTGCAACCCTTTGGTGTTGACCCAATAATGGCAAGTAAAGCATTTCCTCAACTAGTGGCAATTTACTCTAGCCCTAGTCTGTATTATCAGACTCTACAACATATTGACTATGTCCTTAGCATAATAGATGTGTTGCAAATCTATGTCCAAGATTTAGCTTCTTTACAACTTGCCGCCTGGTTTCATGATATCGTATATGATACTCATGTTCGAGATAAGGAAGAAAAAAGTGCTGACTATGCTGTTGATATGCTGAACACTTTAGCAGTTCCAGCTAACACTATTACTAAAAGTTAAAAATCTAATTATGGCTACTAAAAATCACCAAGCACACGATATAGATAGTCAAGTATTACTTGATGCAGATTTAGCAATCTTAGCTACTGAATCGGTTGAGTATCAAAAATATGCTCAAGCCATTCGTCAAGAATAAACTTGGGTTTCAGAAGCTGAATATATCACAGCTAGAAGACAAGTGTTAGGGCGATTTTTACAGCGTCAATGTATCTACTTTACACCTTTGATGTTAGAATCTGCTGAAGAATTAGCCCGGTTGAATATCAAAACAGAAATTAACAATAATATAAGGATTCAGGAATCAGGAGTCAGAATGCTTGAGAAATTTGTTAATTATCAAATAGGTATTTTTGGTATTAGCCTGAAAAAGCTGACTGCTGATGCCTGTTCGCGTAGCGTGCCGTTAGGCATTAGCTGAATGCTAACACAATAATTTTATCTTAAATTGAAGATTTAAGATTGATTTCCATAAAAAAACGTAGACTTTCGGGTTTGTTAAAATCAAAATGCTTTCAAGGTGTTTAAATGCTGAATCTACATATATTGAGCCTTCACAGGAATCTTAATCACAAATTCTGACCCCTTCCCTGGAACAGAAACACAACTAATTTATCCACCATATTTTTCGACTATAATCTGATAACTGATCGCTAGACCTAAACCTGTGCCGGTACCAACTGGTTTATCAGATTTATGCCGTGAGTTCCATTCTGGAAGTTGCCCAACGGTTGCCAATAAGGTTAACCATTTGATGGTTGTAGAGACATTCCAAAGAAAGTCTCCACAAATAAGAATTATTTCACAACAACTAATTCTTTTTTGAACAAAGCCTGCAAAACAGTTTCTACAATTTGACGACTACTCAAACCTAACACTGCAAAAGATTCATCAGGAGTAGCATGATCTACCAAAATATCTGGTACACCAATTCGCTTGACTGGAACTAAAACATCAGCATCCATTAAAGCTTCAGCCACCGCAGAACCAAAGCCACCCATTAAACAGCCTTCTTCTAAAGTAACAACCCGGCCGATTTGTTTAGCCAAAGGTACAATCAACTCTGTGTCTAAAGGCTTAACGAAACGGGCATTAATCACTGTTGCTTCAATGCCATGTTCGCTGAGTATTTCTGCTGCTTGCATACTTGTATAAACCATTGTGCCATAGCCAAGAATTAACACATCATCACCTTGACGGATAATTTCTCCTTTACCAATTTCCAAAGGTTCCCAACCTTCTTCCATTAAAGGTACACCGTGACCATTACCACGGGGGAAGCGCATAGAAATGGGGCTAGTGGTATGGTTAATACCTGTCACTACCATGCGTTGTAGTTCGGCTTCATCCTTGGGAGCCATTACTACCATGTTAGGAATACATCGCATATAAGCAATGTCATACATACCTTGGTGAGTTGGCCCATCAGCACCAACTATACCAGCCCTGTCTAAACAGAAGAAGACAGGCAGGTTTTGGATGCAGACATCATGAATAATCTGGTCGTAGGCACGTTGTAAGAAGGTGGAATAAATAGCAGCAACGGGACGCATACCTTCAGCGGCTAATCCCGCAGCAAGAGTAACAGCGTGTTGTTCTGCAATACCCACATCAATATATTGATTTGGAAGTTTGGCTTGTAGTTTATCTAAACCTGTCCCTGTGGCCATTGCTGCCGTAATACCAACAATTTTCGGGTTTTGTTCGGCTAGTTTGACTAAGGTGTGAGAAAAGACTTTTGCATAAGCAGGTGGTTTGGGCTTGCTGGAAGGTATAGCTTTACCAGTGGCTAAATTAAATGGGTTTTGGGCATGGTAGCCTACTTGATCCTTTTCAGCTAGTTCATAGCCTTTACCTTTAGTTGTAACTACGTGAACTAAAACAGGACCAGTAATTTTATGTGCCTGTTGGAATGTAGCAATCAACTCCTCTAAATTATGCCCATCCATTGGTCCCATGTAGGTAAAGCCCAGTTCTTCAAAAACTGCACCAACTTTGGGAACTGCTAACCGCTTCATTCCTTCTTTAATGCGTTCCAGTTCTGGGGAAATAGATTCACCAACGAAAGGAATATGTTTTAGCTGTTCCTCAATGCCATCTGAAAGAAACTGCACCGGCGGACTCAGACGCATTTTATTAAGATAACGAGGAATCGCTCCAACGTTGGGAGAAATTGACATTTCGTTGTCATTGAGAACCACTAGCAGGTTAGTTTTTGGTAAGTGTCCTGCATGGTTGATAGCTTCTAGTGCCATACCACCAGTTAAAGCGCCATCTCCAATGACTGCAACGGATTTAAATTTTTCCCCTTTTAAGTCACGGGCTAAAGCCATGCCTAAAGCGGCTGAGATACTGGTTGAAGCGTGTCCTGCGCCAAAGTGGTCAAACTTGTTTTCGCAGCGTTTGAGATAACCGGCTACTCCGTCTTTTTGTCTGAGAGTGTGGAAGTTACTGTAACGTCCGGTGATTAATTTGTGGGGATAAGCTTGATGTCCCACATCCCAAATAACTTTGTCCCGATCTAAGTCTAATGTCTGGTAAAGCCCTAGAGTTAATTCTACAACTCCCAAACCTGGCCCCAAATGCCCTCCAGTCGCTGCTACGGTTTGTAGGTGCTTATCTCGGATTTGACGGGCAATTTGTTGCAATTGCCGAATAGACAAACCATGTAACTGGTTAGGATGGGTTATTTCACTCAGATGCATACTATAGGGTTTTCCTCTCTAACTCTACTTTTGGCATTATTTAATTTTCACACGCTCAGGTGGCTACAAGTATCTGACTGTCATTAATGTTGTTGTAGCAGTATAACTTTGGTTAGCTGTCATTAGCTATGTTTATCCTTGTATTCATAAAAATTGTAGGTTGGTGGGAACTACTGGTGTTTCTGCTTATGGTTTTTGTCATTGCAAATATTGACCTAACAGATAAGCCATGATGCGTGGTGACATGGGGAGTAATGGTTGAATATTGCCTTGGGCATCGGTATTCATGAATCCTTCAGTGATCACTGTGGTGATCGCTTTTCTAGCCCAATTAGGTATAGTTGCTGCATCTGGGTAGGGTGTCAAAATTTCGTTGATGGTTTGATCAGGAAATTGAAAGACTCCGTAAGCTTGGGCAAAAATTGCTAACCCTTCAGCCCTCGTTACTTTTTGATTTGGGAAAAACATATTCCCCCGATAGCCTTTCATAATATCGGTTTTTAGCACTGTCTGCATATCTCGATATGCCCAATGATAATTAGGCACATCTGGGACAATTATGGCTTTTTCTTGTTTGGCTATTTCTCGTTTATCTCAATAAAAGGCTTTAACTAAAATTGATGCTAATTCTGCCCGACTAATTAATTGTTCTGGATAAAATCCACCATCGGGTAAATTATCAATTAATTTGGATTGGATAACTTTATTGGATAACTTTTTGGATATCATCAAATGTAAAAATCTGTTGATACTAACTAATTTATAGGAATGACGCACCATATAAGAGACGTGAGTGTGACACTTGCGTCCTCTATCTTAATAGCAGAAAAAAGGCTTTAAAGCTTTTTGGTGTAAGGATTTTCTGGTGAATTTTGTCCCTCATTCAAGTGTATACGGCTATAGCACTCAAGTAGATCAGAATTTTCAGACTAATTGGAAATTAGAGCACGCTTAACGTTTATGCAATAGGCTTAACTTCAGTCATCAAGAATTCTAATTATTTTAAACAAGCTAATTATAGAGTTACTACTTTTAAATTTGATTTTGAAGACAATTTCTATGTGATACAGTCATTACCTAAGTGATGTTGCTATAGTAATACGTAAATATGCGAATATTAGGAACGTATGACTAGGAAATATTACTGACAATATCGTACTATAAAGTAATTTGGGTATTTAAGATTTTTTAGGTAGTATTTAGGTAATAAATAATTACTCTTGGTAAAGAAATTTCCAGTAATGATTTCAACTCAGTTATAGATGGAGAACGTAATATATTCAGTGGAATCTTTAGCGCAGCAATGGGCTAAAAAGTATTTACAAAGACTCCATATTGCCAACAAAAATCAAGACAGTTCTCATCTGTATGCTTCATCTGAGATAACTTCCCCAGAAGGACGAGAGAAAACAGTTCAGGAAATCAGGGAATCTTTACGAAGTGTTAGCGCCAAAACCTGGAATAAAACAGAGATGCTACTTTCATCTGAAATTAAACAGCATTGTATACACTTCAGTCTGATTAATCCCTGGGAGATTGCGGCAGATTCTTTTAATTTCTATGAAAAAGTTCTCAATGTATACACCCAGTCAATTGCATGGAAACAATCTCAATTTGTAACGGAAATTATTGAACAAGGGGATTTGTGTGATAAACAGATATTATTAGACTATACCAAGCAGGTGACTCCTAGCCACCTGTCTACTTTAATTGGTGCAGAGATAAGTGCAACTAGTATAAAATATACAAATGATGACCCTAGAGTGATTGGTTTTGTCAGTATGCAGTTTCATTCAATTACTAGAACCTATTGAGAAATTATTGATTACTTCATATTTTAACGTCATTGATGATCATTTATATATGCCACTACAACGTGCCTATGAGGCAGCAGCTAAACATAACTATAATTCTCCGGTTTTATCCGCAGTGCAAAACCTGTTACCAGTTAGTACACAAACTGCCAAAAATATTTGTCAAAGGGTGACTTAATTATTCCCAGCTTACAGTTCTATATCTGGGATGTTGAGTGACCCAGTGGTGAAAACTGCTAGTATCCGGGATGTGGAGATGTTACAAGTATACCTGTGGGTATGTGCTTTAGAAGGAAGCATTGCTGCTATTCAACAAGAATTATTTCCTCTGTATGTGATGCTTTATCCCACATTAAAAGTGCAGTGGGAAATGGTTCGACAAATGATGTATTTGCTAAGATATGAAATAAGCGATCACTTGACTCCTAAACAAAGTAATACCTTAATGCCTTATTTTCAGGCATTGTTGCAAATGTTCTCTTCAGAGATCCTGCACTAGTCATTTTGAAAAAACTAAGAAAAGTGCAACATAATTTATCTTCATTTATCTTCAGCTTCATATTTTCAACTGCTGCGAATATAGTATAGTCGGCTGTGAGAGTTTGTTCAATTTCCAGGAGTTTTGGAATGTCCGTAGCAGCAGATACCGTCAAATTGATGAAGCAAGAAGTTGGCAAAGCCGCCGCTGAAATGGTCAAATCAGGTTCAATTGTAGGATTGGGAACAGGTTCAACTACAGCTTACACCATTCAGTATTTGGGCGATCGCCTCAAATCTGGTGAACTTCAAGATATTTTTGGTGTCCCCACATCATTTCAGTCAGAAGTTTTAGCCAAACAGTACGGCGTTCCTCTCACCACTTTAGACGCTATTGATCATATTGATATTGCCATAGATGGTGCTGACGAAGTTGACCCCCACAAAAACTTGATTAAAGGTGGTGGTGCAGCACATACCCGCGAAAAAGTGGTAGATTATCTCGCAGCCCAATTTATTGTTGTAGTTGATAGTAGCAAACTAGTGGACAGATTGGGTTCTAGTTTTGCTGTACCTGTGGAAGTGATCCCAATGGCACTTACCCCTGTCACCAATGCGATTAAAGAACTAGGTGGTATGCCAGAGTTACGAATTGGTCTCAAAAAAGCAGGGCCTGTGATCACTGACCAAGGCAACATGGTTATAGATGTCAGATTTGATAACATAGGTGACCCTGTCAATTTGGAAAAAACCCTGAACAATATTCCTGGTGTTTTGGAAAATGGCATTTTCGTCAACTGTGCTGATGTGGTTTTAATTGGTGAAGTGATTGACGGTAAACCTGTTGTGCGGAGAATGTAGTTAGAATTAGTAGGGTGGGCATTGCCCACCTGAAAAATTAAAAATTAGAATCTTAAATATGATGTTGTATAGAAGATTTGGACGTACAGAATTACAAATACCCGTATTTTGTTGCGGGGGAATGCGATGTCAATTTAAATGGCAAGACGTGACACCAGAGAAAATTCCTCAAGATAATCAAGAAAACCTAGAGGCAGTAATTAGTCGTGCATTAGAAATAGGAATTACTCATATTGAAACTGCAAGAGGTTATGGAACTTCAGAAATGCAGTTGGGAAAAATCATGCCTCAGTTTCCCCGTGAAAAGTTAATTGTCTAAACTAAAGCTTCTCCTGTTACAGATCCCCAAGAATTTCGCCAGACCTTTGAAAAATCTTTGGCTTATCTCCAGTTAAATTCTGTTGATTTATTTGGTTTACATGGAATTAATAATACTGAAATTTGGGATCATAGTATTCCTGTAGGTGGTTGTTTAGAAGTAGTAAAACAGTTACAAGCTGAAGGAAAGATCAGATTTATTGGTCTTTCTACTCATGGTGCTACAGACTTAATTATACAGGCAATTAATACCAATCAATTCGACTATGTAAATTTACACTGGTACTACATTAATCAATGGAACTGGTCTGCTATTGAAGCTGCTAACAAATTAGATATGGGCGTATTTATTATTAGCCCCTCTAATAAAGGTGGATTATTATATCAACAATCGGAAAAATTAGTTAATTTGTGTAGTCCATTGAGTCCGATGGTATTTAATGATTTATTTTGTTTAAGTCATCCCCAGCTGCATACTTTGAGTATTGGGGCAGCAAAACCAAGTGATTTTGATGAACATTTAAAAACCTCGAACTTTTTAGATAAAAGCGAAGAAATTCTACAGCCAATTCTTCAACGTTTAGAAAATGGAGCGATAGAAATTTTAGGATAACATTGGGTCAAAACCTGGGAACAAAATTTACCAACTTGGGAAAAAACACCAGGACAACTAAATATTCGTGTAATTTTGTGGTTGTTAAATTTAGCTTTATCCTATGACATGATGGAATATGGTAAAATGCGCTATTACCTCTTAGGTAATGGTAATTCCTGGTTTCCTGGCAATAAAGCTGATAAGCTCAATGAATTATATTTGCGAGAATGTCTTGTTAATAGTCCCCACTCTGAAAAAATACCGCAGATGTTGGCGAAAGCCCAGGACATATTAGGGGGTGGAGAGGTGAAGCGATTGTCGCAGACTTAAGGAATAGAAACTTAGTATATATCATATATATGATGATACGATATCGGTAAAAAATCTATTCAGGAGAAAATTATTATAGGATATCACAGTAATTTGCTTATTAACTTGGATGAGGCTAAATCTGCCAATAGTGCGCCACTAGACAAGCTAAAAAAAGGATGGGAGCAGATAGCAAGCTAGAAGCAGAATGGGAAAAGCTTATGTTTACCGCCACATTCTACAATAGCTCAGTAACTATACCGACACTCTAAAAAGAGGATTTCCAGACGATGAAAACAGTATAGTAGCGAGAAGAGATGATTCAATTTGCGGCCAAAGCTGTCAACTATAGATTTAGGGACTTCCAAATAAAAAAACACAACAACATATTGGCTGTTTCAAATCAGCCTCAAATGTTACATTATTGAGGACTCTAACAAGCAAAGATAATCGGTCAAATAACTAACAATAATCTTTCACCGATTACCAATTACCAATTACCAATTACCAATCACCAATTACCTATTATTAGTTACTCTTGGCATAATTAATACCTTATCTACCCGGTTGCCATCCATGTCCATAACTTCAAAATGCATACCATCCCATTCAAAATGATCTGCGGCTGCGGGAATACGCCCTAAATGGGTGATAATAAAACCGCCTAATGTTTGATAATTTCCTCTTTCTTCATTTTCCAATTCTTCGAGACCAAAAAGTTCCAAGAACTCTTCTACAGGTAACATTCCATCCACTAACCAAGAACCATCTTCCCGTTGTACAGCTTGTGGTTCTTCCTGTCCGGGTCCGGCGGGAACATCACCGACGATTTCACTCATGATGTCATTTAAAGTTACTAAGCCTTGAATTACACCGTATTCATCGACTACTAAGGCCATGTGAGTTACTGTTTGCTTGAATAACTCCAAAACTTTTAAACCACGAGTGCTTTCCGGTACAAATACAGGCTGACGTAATTCTAGGGTTAAGTCTAAGGGTTCATTGCGTAAACTTCTGGCTAATAAGTCCGTAACAGGGATGATTCCCAGGACGTTATCTAGTCCTTCTTGACAAACTGGATATCGAGAATAGGCGCTGTCCGCCATTTTTTGGCGGTTTTCTTCTGCGGGATCTTCTAAGTCTAACCAAACTATATCCGGTCTGGGTGTCATGAAAGCAGTTACAGGGCGATCGCCTAACCGAAATACCCTTTCCACCATATCCTGTTCTGCTTCCTCAAAAGTTCCCGCTTCTGTCCCTTGTTCTATTAAAATTTTTATTTCTTCTTCCGTAACTTGTGGTTCATCTGAAGGTGTAATTCCCAAAATTCGCAACACCGTTTCTGTAGAAGCACTTAATAAAAACACCACTGGGGAAGCTAAAGCAGCCAAAGCCCGCATGGGAATAGCGACAGTTGCTGCAATTCGTTCAGGGTTGTTTAATGCTAACCGCTTAGGTACGAGTTCACCGACAATTAGGGAGAAATAGGTGATTAGTAATACAACTAAACTAAAAGCTATGGGTTGGCTATAACCAGCTAAGAATGGAACTAGCTTCACATAGCCTTCTAGCCTTTGGGCAATCGTAGCACCACCAAACACACCATTGAGAATATTGATCAGTGTAATTCCAACCTGGACAATGGATAAAAAATGATTGGGAGATTCAGCTAGTTCTAATGCAGCCCTGGCATTGAGGTTGCCTTGATTAGCTAATTGCTGTAATCGAACCTTTCGTGCGGAGACTATAGCCATCTCGGACATCGAAAATACACCGTTGGCAACGATTAGCACCAACATAATGAGAATTTCAACACTGATGGAAGACATTTTTAAAATTGCCGCTATAAAAAGCGAAGGTAGCTTGATTCTTAGTATCTAATGTAAAGGGAACAGAGAATAAGTAGGAGTTCAGGAGTCAGAAATCAGGAGTCAGGAGGTAATACATTGTTCTCCCCACCACTCTCATCTCTCCCATATCCCTCATCTGGCTTCTAAAATGGTTATATAACTACATCTAAAATTTTCTCACTTCTCAAGACTTCTAAGTTCTAGTATTAACTTATGGCCTTTTCTTCTATTGTGCGTGCTTTGGCGCGATCACCTCTCACCGCAGAACTAATTACCAAACTCAAAAAGTACCAAGAATTGCGGTTAAATGGCATTTCCCGTTTACCCAAGGGTCTGGTAGCTTCAGCTTTAGCCAACAATGAGGGTAGGGATTTGTGCATGGTCTGTGCCACTCTCGAAGAAGCCGGACGGGTTTATGCCCAAATGGAAGCGATGGGATGGAAAACTGTGCATTTTTACCCTGCCGCAGAAGCTTCTCCCTATGAACCTTTTGACCCGGAAACTGAGTTAAGTTGGGGACAAATGCAGGTTTTAGCCGATTTGGTCAATGGTCAGTCGTCAGTCGTCAGTCGTCAGTTGCCTAATAGGAATACGGCCATTATTGCTACTGTAGGGGCATTACAACCGCATTTACCACCTCTAGAGGTATTTAAATCTTTTTGTCTGTCTTTAAACAAGGGTCTGGAATACGATTTAGATGAGTTCAGTGAAAAAATTACCACTTTGGGCTATGAACGGGTCCCGTTGGTGGAAACGGAAGGACAATGGAGTAGACGGGGAGATATTGTGGATGTGTTTCCTGTTTCCTCGGAGTTACCAGTGCGGTTGGAATGGTTTGGGGATGAAATCAAACAAATTCGGGAATTTGATCCTGCCACTCAACGTTCTGCTTTAGATAAAGTTGAACAAATATTTCTTACCCCAACAAGTTTTTCACCGATTGTTTTGGCAGCACTGAAACAGAGTTCTGAGTTTCGTGTGTTGAGTGCTGAGTTAAATTCTGATGTAGATGATTTGGAAAATTCAGGACTGGAGGGAAGCAGGCGTTTTCTAGGGTTAGCTTTTGCCAAACCCGCCTCACTTTTAGATTATTTATCAGCAAATACCCTTATTGCCATTGATGAGCTAGAACAGTGTCATGCCCATAGCGATCACTGGGTGGAAAATGCGGATAATCAGTGGAGACTCGGGACTGGGGAAGAATCTCAGCAAGTTCCCAAAATACATCGGACTTTTGATGAGTGTTTAGATGAAGCTGGAAATTTTCAAAAGTTATATTTATCAGAACTAGCGGAAGAAAACAGCGGTACTAATTTAGCTAGTAGACCTTTACCTGTAACACCTCACCAGTTTGCCAAGTTAGCTGAGACAATTAGACAGGAACGCGACCGCAAGTTTGCAGTTTGGCTAATTTCTGCTCAACCTTCCCGTTCTGTTTCTCTACTCCAAGAACATGATTGTCCTGCCCAGTTTATCCCTAATCCCCATGATTATCAGGCGATTGGTAAACTACGAATAAATCATACACCTATCGCACTCAAATATTCTGGTTTAGCAGAATTAGAAGGTTTCATTTTACCTTCTTTCCGTCTTGTTATTGTTACCGACCGCGAATTTTACGGACAACATTCCTTAGCGAATTTTGGTTATGTCCGCAAACATCGCAAAGCTATATCTAAACAAGTTGATACCAATAAATTACGACCAGGAGATTTTGTTGTTCATCGTAGTCACGGCATTGGTAAATTTCTCCAATTGGAAAGTTTAACAATTAATAATGAAACCCGTGATTATTTAGTTATTCAATATGCTGATGGTTTATTGAAAGTTGCTGCTGATAAAGTTGGTTCTCTATCTCGGTTTAGAACCAGTGGAGATCAAAAACCCGCACTACATAAAATGACGGGTAAAGCTTGGGATAATACCAAGAACAAAGTCCGTAAGGCGATTAAGAAGTTAGCAGTAGATTTGTTAAAGTTGTATGCTGCGCGATCGCAACAACAAGGGTTTGCTTATCCCGCAGATATGCCTTGGCAGGAAGAAATGGAAGATTCTTTTCCATACCAACCTACCACAGATCAGCTAAAAGCGGTGCAAGATGTGAAACGGGATATGGAAAGTGAAAGACCGATGGATCGGTTAGTTTGTGGTGATGTGGGTTTTGGTAAAACTGAAGTTGCAATTCGGGCTATTTTCAAAGCTGTCACCGCAGGTAAACAAGTCGCACTTTTAGCACCAACAACTATTTTGACCCAACAGCATTATCACACAATCAAAGAACGTTTTTCACCTTATCCTGTCAATGTGGGTTTACTCAATCGTTTTCGTAGTGCGGAAGAAAAGCGCAATATTCAAAAGCGTCTGGCTACTGGAGAATTAGATATTGTTGTAGGGACACATCAATTATTAGGTAAAGGTGTACAATTTCAAGATTTGGGACTGTTGGTAATTGATGAGGAACAAAGATTTGGTGTGAATCAAAAGGAAAAAATCAAAAGCCTGAAAACTCAAGTTGATGTTTTAACTCTTTCTGCGACTCCCATTCCCAGAACTTTGTATATGTCTTTATCTGGGATTCGGGAAATGAGTTTAATTACCACACCACCTCCCACGAGAAGACCAATTCAAACCCATCTTGCACCTTTAAACCCGGAAATTGTCAGAAGTGCAATTCAGCAAGAATTAGATAGAGGAGGGCAGGTTTTTTATGTAGTTCCGCGAGTGGAGGGAATTGAAGAGATAACTGCGAATTTGCGAGAAATGATACCGGGGGGAAGATTTGCGATCGCACACGGTCAAATGGAAGAAAGCGAGTTAGAATCAACCATGCTCACCTTCGGAAATAATGACGCTGATATCCTAGTTTGCACAACAATCATTGAATCCGGTTTAGATATTCCGCGAGTTAACACAATTTTAATTGAAGATGCTCACCGTTTTGGTTTAGCTCAATTATATCAATTACGTGGTCGTGTGGGACGTGCAGGAATACAAGCTCACGCATGGTTATTTTATCATAAACAGCGTGAATTATCCGATGCAGCCAGACTAAGATTAAGAGCAATTCAAGAATTTACTCAACTCGGCTCTGGATATCAATTAGCAATGCGAGATATGGAAATTCGTGGTGTGGGTAACTTGTTAGGTGCAGAACAATCAGGTCAAATGGATGCAATCGGATTTGATTTGTACATGGAAATGTTAGAGGAAGCAATTCGAGAAATTAGAGGTCAAGAAATACCCAAAGTTGATGATACCCAAATTGACCTTAATCTCACCGCGTTTATTCCTTCCACTTACATTACCGATATTGACCAAAAAATGAGTGCTTATCGTGCAGTAGCAACTGCAAAATCCAAAGAACAATTAAAATCCATTGCTGCAGAATGGACTGATAGATATGGCACTATACCAGTTCCAGCAAATCAACTTTTGCGAGTCATGGAATTAAAACAATTAGCGAAAAATATAGGATTTAGCCGCATTAAACCTGAGAACAAACAGCATATTGTGTTAGAAACACCAATGGAAGAACCAGCTTGGAATTTGTTAGCAGAGAATTTGACTGAAACTATGCGAAACCGCTTTGTTTATTCCACTGGAAAGGTGACAGCAAGAGGTTTAGGTGTGTTTAAGGCCGAACAACAATTGCAAACTTTAATAGATGCTTTCGGCAAAATGCAAGGTGCTATTCCTGAAGCAGTTTTAGTTTGATTAATGGATTGATTCATCTCACACAGAGAACGCAAAGTAGGATGGGCAATGCCCATCTTAAAACAACCGCTGACTGTTAACAGCAGGTGCAACCAGTGGCAGCACTATTATCAGCAGAGTATTGCAAGTCATCTTGAATGTTTTGGAATCCAAAATCGATGTTGATGCCGCCGTATCTCTCCCATGCATACATCACCAGTGGCTACCCGATGAGTTGCCTACAGATGCATGGGGTTTAGATGCGTTAACCTTCCAAGACTTACACCTTCAGGGACATAAAATCAAAGAAACTGCAACCTTAGGGTAATATTAATGCGAATCGCTGTTACAGAAAATGGTAATTTAGAAGGAGCAGCAGATCCCCGTGGTGATGGCTATTCGAGAAGTTATTAATTCTGCACGGTTGACTCTGCCAAATTACTGCTAAACTCATTTGCCCGTGGGCTAGGAACTAAACTCTAGAATGTTTTCAAGAGTTTCTGATAAGTTCCCCAGCCCTTAGAACCACCTGGTATTTGATAATCTAGGACTGAAAATTGAGGAAACGCCGTGTAAGGCCGCCAAGGTTGACCGGGTGCAGTTTGCAAATGCAAAATTTGCTCTCCATCGCCGCTAGACTTAGATAACCAGCACATTTGTTGATGCATGGTAAACTCCTTTGCGTTTAGCCTATATTGGATAATAACAGGCTGTTGTTAATACCTGCCTCAATCTTGTGAGGTAACTTATAGCCTAAAAGATCAGACCAGGGGAATTTTAGATTATTAAACTCAGGTAAATTTCTGAAGAAGATAGACTCCTATATGCGTTTTTCCGCAAGATGAAAATAAACACAGAACACAAAAGGTTGTTCTCAAAATGCTTTCTTCCAGTACAATATTTTTTTAATGTTATCTATGCTTTCTATAATTGTATGTAGCCATAAGTAAGATTTTGGAAAATAACTGCAAATTAAGCTATTAGTTTTTCTAGTCAGATATATAAGCCAATGAATATCTGTTAATTAGGGCTGGCTGAAAAAATTTCTTGTGCTGGAGTAAGCTATAAAATTTATCACTCCGACTAGTTTAATACTGTAAATTTACTGAGAAATTGCATTATTGCATTAGTTAATTGCATTAGTGATCGCACCATTTAGAGAATGTTTGAAAAGTCCTTAGTTATGTATCAAAAACTTTTAGATCCCCCTAAGTCCCCCTTAATAAAGGGGGACTTAGATTCCAGTTCCCTATCTGTGGGACATATTTCTACTTATTTACAAGAGGTATGCTACTGAGTGTCCCAAAAAATAGCTGAAAGTTTTATCAGTCAATTTTCTGTTGCTGATTGTTTTCAGATTGCTATTTCCTGTATTGACAAAATTCTCAAAAATCTTAATCCCGAATACAGCACAAATCTAAAAAGCTATGCGAGATATGCTTTTGAGCTTTGTCTCATAGATTCACTCCGTTAGATAAAGGAAGCAGATATCTGCATAGATTGGGCTTCGCTACATAAAATCAGTCGTAAGGGATTGGTAAATTCTTTGGGAAATGCTGGTTTTAGCAGTCAAATAATCAATAATTATGTGTTGGCTTGGGAATGTTTTAAGGAACTCTACACCAGTAACAGCACAAGCATCCGTCAGTTGGGAAAAACGAATATGACCACGTGGCAAACAATTACTGAACTTTATAATCGACAAAGTTTGAGCCAACTGACTCCAGAAAATATAGAAGAATGGCTGAGTAATTGCGCTCAAGCTGTGCGTGTTTTTTTATATCCCAAGTCTATTTCTGTGGATGCTCCTCTCCTATTGATGGACAAGAATCAGATAATTTATTGGATAAGTTACCAGCAGATTTAGCATCATCTTTACGTATTTCCGCGCTTAGATATTCCTTTTTCTCTTTCGTGAGCATTAATATATCATGGCAATTTGAGGCGATGCTTATATGAGTTGTACCAAGGAATTGCATAATCAATATCTATAGGGACATCGCTTCAGGAAGGTGTATCAAATTTTGCTCAATAAGTGGGCTGGGAACTACGACAATTGACGGCTTTGCTTTCGGGGATAAGAAGTCAAAAAAGCCAAGCGTCTATTTGAGGCTTATCCCGGCAAATTATAGTAGCAGCTAATACTTATGAGTTAAAAACTTTACCTCAAGCCAATCTGGAAGGACAAATTTGGCGCTTTGAATTACGCCACCACTAATCCAAAAACGATGATTCCTGTTGGGTTTCAACTCAGATTGTTGACGGATGATTTACAATCATCTCCTAACAATCAAGATATAGCAACAACAGCTGTAGAAGAATTGTCTGTGGAGGTGATGTTGGAATCGGGTGAAGGCTTGGTTTGGGGAGTGATGCCTTTTCCAGAAGAATATGAGCGCTGAATCTCGTGTTTTTAGGCTGATTTTACAGGTTTAATGGCAGCTATTGAGATGATTGCACTACTTCCTAAAGCGATCGCCGCAGGTATGAAGGCAATCCAATAACTGTATAGTATTAATACTATCAGGCAAATACCGTATACACTCACCAATGCTGCCCCAACGGCCAAGCCTAAATAAGTGGGTTGTCGCAAATAAGCAGCAAGTAAACCCCCTGTTATCGCCCAACTCCAAATCACTTCACCCCAGACATTCCAAGCCGATAACAGAGGCCGTCCATCTAAAGCTGCACTCAACAACTGACTAATCATCTGTGCTTGTAAAAAGACTCCTGCCATTTCCTGTGGTTTGCTGCGGTTAACTTATTCATAACTAGGGGCACTCAGAGCGATTTGAGCTTTGGGATAGCATTCTAGTAAATCCCACAAATGCCAAGGAAGTTTTTGCAGTCTCAGGTCATTAGACACGTTCGAAAATTTACAAAGGAGTCTGTGTCTGGCTTTCCATAGTGTTAAGATTAGGACAGAGCCAAGGAAAGAATCAGGGTTGGGAATAGTAACTGATAGGAACTATCCATGAAGATGTTGATGACTAATTCATAACTTACCTCATATCCATAACATTTATGAAATGGGCAAAACTAATGAACCAATTCTTAATGTGACTAAACCACAAATAGTAAGAATTACTTGTTCGTAAATTCCTGAATTCAGGGGAAATCTTTGTTGAGCTACCGGGAACTTTTTACAAGTCTAATGACGTTTTAAACAAAAATACCCTTGCTGGAAAACTCTTTGTTTCGTGCCTCTTGTTCTGAGGTTAATTCTCCCTCACGTGGTTTCTTATAAGGTGTCTAATATTCTTTCCTCCTTGATATGCTTTATCTCCTTCAAACATTTGGTTGTTATGGAACTTTTCTTGTTGCTCTCGAAATAAGCTAATATCACTGGTTGGGCCTTTTTCTCCTACTTCTACATCGACAATATCTTTTCCTTCTGGTAAGATGACAAAATGTGTGCTGCTTGTTCTTACCTGAAAAATACTTTTTTTGCTCCTGATTATCTGAAGGCCTTGCTCGTAGCTGTTCTATGCTGCCCACTATTAAGTGAAACTCTGTCAATAGTTCTATCGTGATCGCATAATCGCTATTAATCGCTATCATGATTAATCGCTATCATGTTTTTCTACCTGTTTAAGGAGACTAGGAGGCAAAACATTTCCTAATATCTCTAGCCAGTAATGAAATGTGTCCTTTGCTTCCGTTTTGGATATACCGAAATGCAAACCTAAAACCTCAAATGTTGGCATTTTCCTCAAATAGAACAAGCATAGACATACCTCTTCTTTTATCTCTAGTTTCGGTTTCCGCCCTTCTCCTTTCTGATTTATACGTATCTTTCTACTTTCTATCTCAGGTTGAAGTTTTTTATGCTGCATTTCAGCTTGGGCTAACAAGTCTTGAAACTGATGGTTAGTTATTCCCAGTATTTGTTTTGTACGATGTGGATATTCTTGAATATAATTAAGTGGATTTTTCCTTTTGGTAGACGGTCAAAATTCCCTTCTAGCATTTTTTTGACACCAAGTTAATTTTCCTGACAGGTCTATTAGGGTATATGCAAATAGGTCACAGGTGACAGAGATAAATTCAAAATTTTAAGATTTGTCAAGCTTCTCTAGACTCTCTAGCTAACTGGAGGGTTTAAAGTGAATCTGACAGGACTCTCAGCCGAAAATTAGTAAAGACCAACGACAATTTACTAATTTCTAGCGGAAATGCCCTCAACCTTCCTTGGGAAGTGAAAGTAGCAACAGCTATGCTTAACAAATCAGTCAATTCTGGTCTTTTAGGTTTACTTGCCGCTTTATCCCTCAACTACAGCGTCGAAGCCCAACAACACCAACACTCGGCATCTACCCCTGCCAGTGAGACTAACACAAGTCCGCAGCAGCAGGGAGATCAGCATTTCCTGAAAATGATGGTTCACGACGACCAAAAAACAATAAAGAAAGATGGTGGATTTGGCCTTACAGAAGGCGAAAAATCCCCAAATCAAAGTATTGACAACCCAGATCAAAACCAACCAAACCAAAGAAATTGAGCAATTGCAAGCTTTGTACAAACAGTTGTATGGCATAGAAGTTACTCCTAATGCCATGAACTGTATGGGAAGTCAAGGTCAGGGAATAGGAAAAATGATGAGTTTAGAATCTTTGCAAAATTCCCCTAACTTTGACCAGGAATTTGTGCAAGGAATGATTCAACATCAGCAAATGTCTGTGAACATGGCCAAGAAAGCTTCCGAAACTGCTACTGTGCCACAAATTCGTGACTTCCCTCAAGCTATCATCAAAATGCAAACTCCTCAAATTCAAAAGTTACAACAGTTGTCTCCATCTGAATCTTAATTTTTTTCACTCATTTAAAGTTATGACAATCAAACTTACAGTTCCAGGAATGGCTTGTTCTGCTTGTGCCAATAATATTACCAATGCAGTCAAAGCTATAGATGCTAACGCTAATGTTGAAGCTGACCCTAAAACCAAGCTTGTTAATGTAGATACTCAAGCTTCAGAAACTGCTATTAAACAAGCATTAGTTGCTGCTGGTTATCCTCCAGCTTAAAAATCAGTTATCAGTTATCAGTGGAAAAAGGCACAAACCTTGAGGTGGAAGGTTAATTTTACCTACCTCTGCTTCCCCTATTCCCTATTCCTTATATGGATAATCTCACTCTCAAACTTCCGGGTATGAGTTGTGCTTCCTGCGCTAATAATGTTGAACAGGCAATACTTGCAGTTCCTGGTGTAATTGATTGCAATATTAGCTTTGCTGCAGAACAAGCAACTATTAATTATGAGGCAAAATAGACAAATATAGAAAAAATTCAAGCTGCTATTGATGCTGCTGGTTATTCTTCTTTTTCGCTACTAGAAGAACAAGATGAAGATGATTCCGAACAGGTAATTCGGCTGGCAGAACAACAGGAATTAAGAGGTAAATTATGGACAGGTAGTGTAATTACTAGCCTGTTGTTTTTTGGTTCTTTACCGATGATGATGGGGTTAAGTTTATCTTTTATTCCAGATTCTTTACATAATCCTTGGTTGCAGTTGGTATTAACAACACCAGTGGAATTTTGGTGTGGCTAGTCTTTTTTTCGTAATGCTTGTAAGTCTTTGAAACACCATACAGCAACTATGGATACTCTAATTGCACTGGGTACAGGTGCAGCTTATTTATATTCTTTAGTGGTTACGCTTTTTCCTAGTTTTTTTATGACCCAGGGTTTCCAAACTCATGTTTATTATGAAGTTGCAGCAATGGTGGTGACATTAATTCTTTTGGGGAGGTTTTTGGAACATCGTGCTATGGGACAAACTTCGGAAGCTATTTGCAAATTGATGGGAATCCAAGCGAAAACGGCTAGGGTGATGCGTGATGAGGTGGAAATAGATGTTCCTATTAAGGACGTGACAATTAATGATGTGATTTTGGTGCGTCCTGGGGAAAAAATTCCGGTTGGTGGGGAAGTTATTGATGGGGCTTCCACAGTGGATGAGGCTATGGTAACGGGTGAAAGTTTACCTGTAAAGAAGCAACCGGGAGATGAAGTAATTGGAGCGACAATTAATAAAACTGGTAGTTTTAAGTTTAGGGCAACTAGGGTGGGGAAGGATAAATTTTTGGCGCAAATTGTCAAATTAGTACAAGAAGCCCAAGGTTCAAAAGCACCTATTCAACGGTTAGCAGATCAGGTGACGGGGTGGTTTGTACGTGCTATGATTGCGATCACGATCACAACTTTTGTAATCTGGTTTAATCTGACAGGTAACTTTACTCTGGCAATGATGACAATGGTGGGTGTGTTAATTATCGCCTGTCCCTGTGCTTTGGGTTTAGCCACTCCTACTTCTGTGATGGTTGGAACTGGTAAAGGTGCAGAAAATGGAATTTTAATTAAAGATGCTCAAAGTTTAGAGTTAGCATACAAAATTCAAACTATTGTCCTTGATAAAACCGGGACTTTAACTCAAGGTAAACCGACTGTTACAGATTTTGCAACTGTTCAAGGTACAGCAAATCAAAATTAACTGGAATTGTTAAAGTTAGCTGCATCTGTAGAAAGAAATTCTGAGCATCCTTTAGCGGAAGCAGTGGTAAAATATGCCGAGTTTCAAGAGGTGAGTTTAGCAGAAGTTGAGGATTTTGTAGGTATTGTTGGCAGTGGTGTACAAGGAATCGTTAATGATCATTTGTTACAAATTAGTACAGAACACTGGTTAGCGGATTGTCCTGATAGGAACGCCACTTTTTTTCTGTTACCTGACCAATTAAAAGTAGTTGTTTATCTTGAATTAACACCATAGAATTCCCAACTGTTGTTCTCATTATAACATACAACAAGAGACAGGTCACAGGTAAGAGTTTTTCTTAATTATGTATTGCCAATTCCCCATTTATGAAGTACCAAAAATAACTGTTTTTCTGAGCTTGCCATGATATTTCTAGATTAACCGCTTGACTGCTAGTTAAACTGTAAAAATGAACGTCAACGCTGAAAATGTGAACTACGCAAGGAAACCTAAAATTTTCAATCAACCAGAGCGTTTTATTGAGGGGTGGTATTGGGTAATACCCTCAATAAAATTGAGAGTTGGTGGAGTCAAACCTTTGACAATTTTGGGTAGAGATTTAGTAATTTATCGTGGTGAAGATAGACAAGCAGTAATTTTTGATGCTTACTGCCCACATATGGGTGCTCATCTTGCGGAGGGCAAAGTTGAGGGTAATGAACTACGCTGTTTTTTTCATCATTGGAAATATGATACAGAAGGTTTCTGTGTTGATGTTCCTTGTTTAGATGAAGCAATTAATGTTAAAGTCAAAACTTGGCCTACCGCGGAAAAATATGGGCTGGTTTGGGTTTGGACTGGAGAAACACCACAACAACCGTTACCATTTATTCCTGAGTTGGAACTTGAGGAATGTGATAGTACTTTTGGTTCAAAGTTTATCACAAACTGTCACCCGAATGTTGTCATGGTTAATGCTATAGACGCGCAACATTTTAATACGGTCCACAATCTCTTATCAGAGTTTAATTTTGAAAAACAGGAACTGAACGAAAACGCTATTACCTTCAGCAATAATACACAGGACAAGCCTAGATTTTGGTTAATTAAACTTATATTTCCTCTCTACAAAAAACCTGTGATTTATAATCTTTGCTATTGGTATGGGACTACGGGAATGGTGACAGTTGGTACAGAATTATTACATTTCCACATTATGTTTGCTTTGCGTCTGATTGAAGGTGGAAAAACAGAAGGTCTAATCATTTTTATTGCTAAAAAACGCCGTGGTATTTTCGGTCGGCTTTGTAATCGTTTTATCCTGTGGCTGAGTAAATTTTTAGCTCAATACTTCATCACAAATGATAGTAAGATTTTCCAGACTATTCAGTTTAATTTAAAATCTCCCATCGAGCTTGATCAGCCCATAGTACAATTCATTAACCACTTAGAAGGACAGAAAGCTTTGAAATGGGGAAGTTGGAATTTAGAGAGAGTTCGTGATGGTGAGGTGCGAGAGATAGAAAAACGAGAAAACCGCGAAAAATGGCGTGATGAGCTAGTTAATGATTGAAAATCCCGCCTTTAAACAATAAAAATGAAGTGGTTTTGCCACTTCATCAATTCCCAGGTAGAACCTTAGCAATGAGTATAACTACTAGCAGTATTTAAAAATGTATAAAATAGAACAAAATTTAAAATTATTCTCTATGTCAATTCTTTTATTGCTATAAAAAATTTGATTCCTCTTATACGTGAGACAAAAAAGATGTGGTTCTCTTACTTAAAAACTTCCTGTCTCTATAATCTTCCTCTTCGATAAATTTACCAATTGTCAATGGAATGAAGTAACCGGATTAGGCTTATTTGTTCCTATATTTTCTTTGATTCATGTCGTCTCTCACTGGCTAACTAGTAGTGCAAAATAAATTGCACATTTACAGGAGGGAAAAGCGAACATATAAGCAATACAGAGATTTCTGTTTTTCCCAAAAATGTTTAATTAATTTTGTCCAGGTACTTATTAGTCCACAATACAAGTAGTAGTGCAAAATAAATTGCACATTTCGAGAAGGGAACTGGGAAGGGCAAACACGGAACAGAAAAAGATTCTAGGGATTTTTATTTTTTGGCAAAATGTATAAAGTGTTTTAGTTTTAATGGTAAGCTGTCACGGATCTAGTATTTTAACCCGAACTAGGCTCTAGAAGAGTTTTAGCTTCCAAATTGCCCAATTTAAATGCCCTACAGCTTGTCCCTCTTTTGTCAGACTGGGAATTACAAAAATAATTTCCTAATTTTCACGCTCTAGATGTGATAAAGGTTTGAACATTTTATTACTAACAAAATATGGTGAACATTTTGAAACATTAATAAATCGCTAAAACCCTTGTTAAATAAATGTTTCAAATTTGCGTTGCCGAAGGTGATGAAAGAGGGTTATCAAGGCTTATTTTTTGGATGTTATCAACTTTGAGCACCCTTCAAGTATTGATTTCTATAGGTTTTAGGTTTACTCCATAGCCTCATTCACAGGGAATCTATCAATTAACTGCATAGCCCGTTGAGCATTTTTCCGCAAAGAGTCCGGGACTAATGGAACATGAGGAATCTGGGATAATAGATCTAGAGTCCGGCGTAAAAGCCTGACTACATCACCTTCATCCAAAGTGGTATTTGCACATAGTTGTACCCAATCCATACCTAAAGCCCACTGTTCGATAATGGCGATTAACTCAAATTCTAACCAAATAGGCAGTGCCACATTATAGCGTCGTTGTATTTGAAACAATTGGCGACGAATCCCCCGCAACTTTGCCAAAGCATCAGCTACTTCACTACTGAGGTCAAAACGTACTTTACTATCTGGACGTGGGGTTTCTGTCACTAAGGCCGCAGCCGCAGCAGCTAAATGGTGGGGGTCTAAACTATCTAGTTCACCACTGGCGATCGCTAAACCTAACCATAATTCATTTTCACCCCGAATCGCAGCAGCCATTTGTCCCAGTGTTGTGGGTACTAAGTTATCTAAACCGCCAAACTGCTGCAAGATTTGGATTAAATTCAGAAATTCTTCCCAATGTCTTTGAGACTGTTGTTCTACCTGTTCTTGTAACTCTTCCAGTTCGGCTTCCAATTCTACACAACGCACTCTGTCTTTAAATATTTTGGCTATGTTTCCTGATTGATGTAAGGGGTGACTTTCTAATTGTGCTTGCACAGCATTAAACCGAGCAAGTTGTTCCACAACTTCGGGTGGCATATACATAAATTCCCCTGGGTCGGGTATACTCTGAGCAATCACAGCAGTTTCTTGATTACCAGGCACACACTGACCCCTTTTTAATGCCAATTCTGCTGGTGGTAAAATATCATGCGACACTTCCACCCTCGGCAATTCAGCATACAAATCTACCACATCCGCAACTGTTGCCACATACCAACGGTTATCTTGACCCAAACAGACAAAATAAGAAGCTTGACCAACATCAGGGGCTTTCGCAACCAAAACTGCTGTAATTGGCAAAGTCGCTATCATACTTTTATCTTTGAGACTCAAAAGCGTCCCAGACACGGCAAAATCTAGCATCATCGAAAATTGTTCTTGTCTATCTGCCTGTGCTTGTTCTTGCAGAGTTTTCAGAATATGACGTTCTACTTTTAGCCGTTGTCGCAATTTTTCATACAGCGCCAATTCATTTTCATCAACTGCTGCTAATTCTGCCTGAATTTTTGCTAATTCTGCTTTTATTTCCCCCATTTCGTCGTATTCTGGCTTTAAATACAACGTTGCCATATACTGGCCAAAACTGCGTTCTATCAGTTCCCTAGCTTGTTCCAAAGTATGGGTTTGCAGCAAATTCAGCACCATCCCATAGCTGGGTGTAAACTGACTAACTAGGGGATCTGCTGGAGATGTAGCCAAATATGCAGCTTCTTTTGCCCCCTCAAAGGGAGTTTGTAATGTCACCACATAGCCTTGTAAATCCATGCCCCGACGACCTGCCCGACCTGACATTTGCAGAAATTCCGAAGCCTTCAACAACCGGTGTCCATTATCGGTGCGTTTGGAAAGAGTAGAAATTACCGTTGTCCGTGCAGGCATATTAATTCCCGCTGCTAAGGTTTCCGTTGCAAAGACGACTTTAATTAGCCCCTGTTGAAATAATTCCTCTACCAAAACTTTCCAGGCCGGTAAAATGCCGGCATGGTGGGCTGCAACTCCTCGGTACAACGGGGCAATTTGTCCAGAACGTCCTGCTTCTGGGTTGCGAGCTAAAAATTCATCAATCTGTCTGCGTAATATTTGGGATTCGTCATTATTGACTAACCATAAATCCCCTACTTCTGCCACGGCTTTATCACATCCTCGGCGGCTGAAAATAAAGAAAATAGCTGGCAGCATATCCCGCCGCTCTAATTGACTGATGGTATAAATGATACTGGATGCTTCTGGTCTACCGCCTTTGCCTTTTTCCCCTGCTCCTTTTTTACCCCGTTTAATCAGCCTGGGGTTAATTTTGGTTTTACTTTCATTGAGGAGGGGGAAGAGTCCTTTGGGATTGCAAAAGTTAAATTCTAAGGGAACTGGGCGAAAATCGGAATAAATCAGGTCTGTTGGACCATGAACACGATTTAGCCAATCGGTGAGTTGGTCACTGTTAGCAACAGTAGCGGAAAGGGCCACAAGTTGCACTTCATGGGGACAATAGATGATTGATTCTTCCCACACCGTACCCCGTTGGCGATCATTCATGTAGTGGCATTCATCCAGGACAACAGCCTCCACATCTACCAAGGAGATCCCAATTTGTCCTATGGGTGTGCCATAGAGCATATTGCGGAAAATTTCGGTTGTCATGACTAAAATTGGGGCATCCCTGTTAATGGAGGCATCCCCGGTTAACAGTCCAACCTGATCAAACCCGAATTTTTCTCGAAAGTCACGTAATTTTTGATTCGATAACGCTTTGAGGGGTGTGGTGTAAAACACTCGTTTCCCTCGCGCTAGGGCGCGATAAATGGCGTATTCCCCAATTAATGTTTTACCTGAACCTGTGGGCGCACAGACAACTACTGAGCGGCCAGCATTCAAGGAGGCGATCGCTTCCTGTTGGAATTGATCCAGTTCAAAGGGAAAAATCGACCCTAAGTTAATTTCTGAAGACGGGGCGGGATAGTTCACTCAATCATCTTTTGCATCCAGACTATCTACTATCATAACCTCATTGGTAATTGGTAATTGGTAATTGGTAATTGGTGGTTAATTATTCTGCGTATTCCGTAACTAGAAACTTACATTACTATAAAAGCAAATATTTTATTAGTCTTGGATAATGACACTGGTAATTGTTGCTGAACCAGCACAACTAATAATTTCTAAAGTTTATCTGCTTGTAATTAAACCGCTCAAGCGATCACCCTCCTAGATTAGTTTCACGCAATAAAACACAACATTTTTAGACAATCACCACCTATCACCCCTTACCGAATTCCTGAGAACGATGAGCAGCAGCTTTCACAGCCTGAATTAAAGCAGAACGAAACCCAGCCTTTTCTAACTCGCTCACTCCGGCAATAGTTGTCCCCCCAGGACTGGTAACTCTATCCTTCAATTCTGCGGGGTGTAATTTAGTTTCCTCTATGAGTTTTGCCGTTCCCAATACCGTATGCAAAGCTAATTTTTTAGCTACTTCTCTGGGTAAACCCGCTGCAACTCCCCCATCAGATAAAGCTTCTATCATCAACGCTACATAAGCCGGACCACTACCAGATAAACTTGTCACCGCATCCATGAGGGTTTCTGCAACTTCTACCACTTCCCCCACCGCGGAAAAAATTTGCTGTGCTTTTTGCTGGTGGCTTGGGTGGGTGTAAGCACCTAAACAAATGGCCGTCATTCCTGCTCCCACTGTAGCGGGTGTATTGGGCATAGCGCGAATTACTGGCATTTGGGGAAATGCGGCTTCTAGCTGTTTTAAAAGCACACCCGCCAAAATAGAAATAATTAGAGGTGAATGTTCTATAGGTAATATATCTGCTAATTCTTGAGCGATCGCACTAAACACCTGGGGCTTCACCGCCAAGATCACAGCTTCTTGAACCTCAGCGAAAACCAAGCAATTATCACTCGTTACAGCTACCCCATATTGCTGCTGCAAAAAACTCCGGCGAGCCGCTTGGGGTTCACTGACAATCACTTCTGAGCCTTGATAAATTCCACGCGCAATAAGGCAGGACAATAGAGCCTCTCCCATTACCCCACCGCCAATTAAACCAAATTTAATAGTCATTTAGTTAATATTCATTAGTCATTGGTAATTTGTCATTTGTCATTTGTCATTTGTCATGAGCATGAAGACAACGGACAAATGACTAATTCAACTTCATTATTGTGCCATCCGATTAACTTCAGTGCCCCAAGCTGGAGTATTTGTGGTTGCGGGACGGGTTGGACGTACTGGTGGTTGGGGAACTTCGTGTAAAAAACCGCCTTGAGTACTGACTTGTACACAGCTTGGTGTAAACAAAAAGATACTTTCACCAATGCGCTCTTGATGTCCATCAAGAGCATAAGTACCACCAGCTACAAAATCTACAGCACGTTGAGCCTGATCGGGGTCCATAATTGTCAAATTTAGAACCACCGATTTACGCTCACGTAATGCTTGAATTGCCTGGGGCATTTCTTCAAAAGTACGTGGTTCGAGAACTAAAACTTCAGAAATTCCGTTAATTGCGCCTGGCATACCAATCACATTACTCATAGGCTTTGATCCTGCTGCTGCTACTTCATCTCCCATTGTAGAGGTAGCTTCGCGCCAACGTCGATTGGGAGCAGGGGTTTCTTGTGGAGCAGGTTGAGGATTTTCTTGCTGATACAGATTTTGGTAACTATCAGTATCTGGTTCTTCTTCGTAATATTCGTATTCTACTTGCTCATTCAATCCTACAAAGTCCCTAAGCTTGGAAAATATATTGTTCATTTTGTACGCTCCCAGTGGAAATTACCTTAATTGATCTGGCTGTAAATTTTGGTAGCCAGTATAGTAGCTGCTGCCTTGAGCAATTTTATTGTTGTTTGTAGCCTCTGGTACAGGTTTTCATCAAGAAATTTTGCTCTAGAAAAGACTATACCTGAATATGGACATAACAATGAGTCAAGATTATATCCTAATGTTTGAGTAACGAAAAGTCCCTTTCATCTAATTTTCTCTTAGTGATTACATTTCTCAACACTATATCTTTAAACACATTCTTTGGCAACAGGCACTGAACTTCTCAGGAAATTATACTATGCTTATTTCTATATCCTTGTATCCAACTAAACACTAAAACATTAGGAGCGATTTCCAAACAAAATTGTTCCCAATCTTACCATCGTTGCACCCGCTCGCACTGCCAATTGATAATCTCCAGACATACCCATTGATAGATGCAGCATTTTAATATGCAACCATTGTTGTGATTCAATTTCCTTACCTAATTTCCGAGTATGATTAAACACAGTTGAAATTTTGTCATCATCCAACCCAAAGGGTGGAATTGTCATTAAACCTTGAATTTGTAAATTTTTGCATTGGTTTAGTGCCTCCAAGTTAGCTAATAATTCCGATACCATCCAACCAGACTTATGAGGATCGGGGAGAATTTTGACTTGTAGACAAACCAAGGGAGTCACACCTAGTTGTGACGCTAGGGTATCTAAACGCTGGGCTATCTGGAGATTATCAACAGAGTGAATCCAATCAAATAATTCCAAAGCTTTTTTAGCTTTGTTACTTTGTAAATGTCCAATAAAGTGCCAAGTAATGTCCGGCAAATCCTGCAACTCAGCTTTTTTACTGGCAGCTTTTTGGATACGACTTTCAGCAAAATCACGAATTCCTGCGGTGTATGCCTCCCGCATCAGTTCAGTCGGAACTTGCTTACTAACAGCAATCAACCGAACAGAGGCAGGAAGTGAAGCGCGAATGGTAGCAATACGTTGACTAATCGAACTACTCATTGGAAGGTGCGTTGGAAAACACTCTGAAGTTGATCGTACTCCTGGGACTTACCACTGCGACGCAAAGTACGTAAACGATTTTCCAGCATCATCCTGGCTTCAGTCCTACCAATAGACTGAAATTTAATACCTTTAACGTCACTTGTTACCAAAAAAAATAAGCGTTGGGCATAAAGTGTAGTGAAAAGATCCTGGTTATCATCAACCATACAGATCCTATATAGTAAACCCCAGGTTGGATGATTGATGTAAGTTTCTGAGTAGTCTGGATTCATTGAATAGTCAAGGTTTGGAGTACATATTCTTTTTCGCAGTCAAATACAAGCATTCCGACGATAATAGATATTCTTTCGCCAAGATTTTTTGTAGAAAATGCGAAACTAAGGACATTTTGCCAGGTCATGGCTTTCATAAAGACCTTGATCTAGTTTCTCATTGCTAGTGAAAGCAGGAGCACCAATTTCCGGCTTCTTGTTGCACCAGCTCCTTTCCATCCTGCCATAACTCTGGCTTTATGGCGCAAATGTAATAAAAGGGGTGTGGGGGAAACTCTAATGCCCCATGCCCCCTCCCTAATCCCTAATCCAAGAATGTTAAGGGTTGTCCCCTGACTTGGGTGTTTACCTGGCCTTTGTCGTAGACAATTTCACCACCGACAATTGTTGTTACAGGCCAACCTGTTAAATTCCAACCTTCAAAGGGACTCCAACCACATTTGGTTAACAGTTCTTCCCGCTTAACAGGGTGATAGGTGTCTAAATCTACCAATACTAAATCAGCATCATAACCAGGGGTAATTTCTCCCTTGTTAGGAATACCATAAGTGGTAGCTACAGCCTTAGACATCCAGTTAGCAACTTGGGCAATAGTACATTTTCCTTCGATTGCGGAAGTTAACATTAAAGGTAGGGAAGTTTCCACACCGGGCATTCCTGAAGGTGTGTTGGGGTAAGTTTGGGCTTTTTCTTCCAAGGTGTGGGGTGCATGGTCGGTGGCAATAAAATCAATGACTCCATCTCGTAACGCTTGCCAAAGAACTTCGTTATCATGGGGTGATCGCAACGGTGGATTCATCTGCGCCAAAGTACCAATCGTTTGATATGCACTCGTATTTAACAACAAATGCTGTGGTGTTACCTCCGCTGTTACCCAACTGGGTTTATCCTGACGCAGTAACTCAGTTTCCTCAGCGGTTGACAGATGCAAAATATGTAACCTGCGTTGATATTTTTTAGAAAGTTTTAATGCCAATTGTGTTGCTAACAGTGCAGCTTGATTATCTTGAATTTGGGAATGAATGGCAGGATCATCAATACCAGCAAATTCCTGACGGCGTTGGTTAATCCTCTCTTGATCTTCAGCATGAACAGCAATTAAGCGAGTTCCCTGGGCAAAAATCGACTCTAGCAAACCTTCTTGGTTAACTAGCAACTGACCGTGCATTGACCCCATAAAAATTTTAATTCCCGGTGTCGGCTGCGCTAGAAGCAATTCTGATAGATTTTCTACTGTTGCCCCAATAAAAAAGCCATAATTAACCAAGCACTTATTAGCAGCCCGTTCTAGCTTGTCATCTAAAGCTGACTGGTTAATTGTCAAAGGTCTTGTATTGGGCATTTCTAAAAAGGATGTGACTCCCCCTTTAGCGCAAGCACAACTAGCGGTAAACAAGTCTTCCTTATGTTCCAGACCTGGTTCTCGGAAATGCACTTGCGGATCAATTACACCAGGCAACAAAGTTAAACCCTGTGCGTCAATCTCTTGAGTTGGTGAGGCATTAGAAATCTTTGACGCTACTTCGACTATTTGCCGTCCATCCGTCAGCAGATCGCCAATTATCAACTCACCATTGGGTAACATTACGCTTGCTTGACGAATTAGTAAACTTGTTGGATATGACATGGATGTACAAGAAAATAAGCTGATGCAGACAATTCTGCAAATGCTATTTTAATCAGGAAAACACGCTTCTCTAGTTAAAATAATAAATAAAGTCTCTCCCCGATGAGTTCAGTGCTTGCCTCTTACCCTAAAATTTAAGTAATTTCATGCAAAATCAAGTGTCTGATAAGAAATATAGCCCCCACCCTGATAATTCCTGGATCTTAGAGCTAGGCAAAACAATTATCTTGAGCGTCTTTCTGGCCTTGGGAATTCGTACCTTTGTCGCCGAAGCAAGATGGATTCCTTCAGGTTCAATGGAACCAACGCTGCATGGTACACCAAACCAATGGGAAGCGGATAAGATTATTGTTGATAAGGTGAAGTATAAATTTACTAAGCCAGATCGGGGAGATATAGTTGTATTTTCACCGACGGAAGAATTACAAAAAGAAAAATACCATGATGCGTTCATTAAACGAATCATCGGGTTGCCTGGAGAAAAAGTAGAACTGAGGGAAGGCCAAGTCTATATTAATAACAAAGTTCTAGAAGAAGATAAATATTTATCCCCCTCTGTGCGTACAGTTGTTGATGTTTGTACATCAGGGCAACAACCGCCATTCTTGGCCCAACCGGAAACCATACCACCCAACTCATATCTAGTTTTAGGTGATAATCGTGGTAGCAGTTATGATGGTCGTTGCTGGGGTTTAGTACCTCGGAAAAATATTATTGGTCGTGCCATAGTTCGTTTTTGGCCTCTTAATAATGTTGGAGCAATAGATAAGTCTCCGTTGTATCCATCTGCAAATCCTTAGAGACTTTTAATAAAGTAAATATTAAGTAGGGTGTGTTAAGGCTATGCAAGGATTTTGGAGTTTGAAAGAGTGAGGATTAGCCGTAACGCACTCTACAATTTAAGATTTACTTAATAAAGTATCTCTTAAAAAGGCTACCGTTATAGATTTCAAAATTCAAAATTAAGAATTATTTACTAGACCTCTTGCATAATTAATTTGATCTTATAAAAGGGGGTTGTATTTGTTTTAGCCAAAAGTTAGAGTTACACAGTTATATTTAAATTAGCGATCGCAAAAAACACCAACCAAAAATAAATAAAATCTAAAACTCTCTATCATACCACAGAAACAATTTTGCAAGAGGTTTACTCTTGGCTGTTCCCTTCTTTGCGAATTACAAATTACGTATCCCTGACGGGAGTAGGAAGTACTATTACGAATTACGAATTATTTCAATGCCTAATCTAGCTAAGATACTGTTGTATCCGATTAAGTCATTGGATACTATGGAAGTAGAAAAGGCGACAATTCTACCTGGTGGCGCACTTAGTTATGACCGAGAATTTGCAATTATCGATGCACAAGCCAAGTTTGTCAATAGTAAACGCGATGCCAAAATTCATCTATTGCGCTCAGAATTTTCTTTACAAGAAAGAGTGATTCATCTCCAATTCCCTGGTGGTCAATCACCACGGGTTTTCCATCTCCATGAAGAACTTACACCGATATAAGCAGTTTTAAGTGATTTTTTCGGGTTTGGTGTCAAATTAATGCAAAACACCAATATGGGTTTTCCTGATGATACAGATTCACCAGGTCCAACGGTGATTAGCACCGCAACTTTGACGGAAGCAGCTTCTTAGTTTCCTGATATGAGTGTAGATGAAATGGGGCGTCGGATGCGTGCCAATATTGAGATTGATGGTGTACCAGCGTTTTGGGAAGATAGGCTGTATACTGGCAGCGGTGAAACTGTATCTTTTGTAGTGGGATATGTGCAGTTTTTGGGAGTTAACCCTTGTCAACGTTGTGTTGTTCCTACGCAGGATTCCTATTTAGGTCAGGCTTAACCCAACTTTCAAAAAATATTTGTGCAGAAACGTCAAGCAACTATGCCTAGTTGGGTTGATGCATCAAGATTGAATCATTTTTTTAGATTGAGTGTGAATACAAAAGTTGCTGCATCCGAAGTTGGAAGAACTATAGAGGTTGGTAATAATATCAACAGCTACAGGTAATTTTTTATCTCCTGAATGCTCGCCTCTAAATTCTGTGAAATATCTCAATATATATAGCTTCTGCAGTTGTTGGTTCTTCTAGAGTATCGAACTGACTTTGTAAAAGATCGCGGTTCATAAAATGACCAATGTGATCGCGCAATCTCTGATCAATCAACTCATAGCTACCTCTGAGGTAAACTAACTTTATCCGTGGATAATCGAGGCTGAGAATGTGGCGATAGTTGGTTTTGAGTGCGTAACGAGCAAGAATGGTATTTTTATCTGCTTTTAGCCATTGGGCGATCACTTCTCCCATCGTCTGTAACGAAGGTGTGCGATCAGCATCAGTCAATAGTTCTCCCCGGCTCATTTTTTCCTTGGCCTCTACTTAATGAAATGAGTCTGCATCATGAAACTCCCACCCCGTTTTGTCTGCAAGTGCTTGACCAACAGTGGTTTTTCCTAAGGATAGTGGATTAAATAACCTGTAACTCTGGTTTAGGGGTGTAATTCCATT